>SXGT01228400.1_pt1 | contig 84782 bp, 73 predicted proteins | sample 3176221 | NCBI WGS metagenome assembly SXGT01 (sample SAMN11356862, study PRJNA531348) | freshwater metagenome | isolation source: freshwater sample F1-120 | place: China: Fuxian Lake, Yuxi | collected 2017-12-25 | reverse complement strand
TGTGTCGCCACCGGTTGTCTGGACACAAGATAAAGTTTAATCAGGCGGCTAAAAGAGTGGAGGGTTGGAAATCGCGGCGGGCTTCGAGCGGGCTCTTGTAGCCGAGTTTCTCGAGGCGCCATTCCCGATTGTAGAGTTCGACAAAGGTGGCGACGGCCGCGGCGAGTTCGTCGCGATTGCGGTACGTGCGACCGTGGATAATCTGCTCCTTGAGCGTGCGATTGAATCGCTCGACGACCCCGTTGGTTTCAGGCTCGCCGACGAAGGCGAAACTCGGGGTGAAGCCGTGGAAGCGGCTCTGGCCTTGGAAGTAGTCAGTGAGATACTGACTGCCGTGATCGTGGCGCAACTCGACGCCGCGGGCCACGTCGGGAGCGGCGGTGCCGAATACGCGTGTGACCGCCTGGGCGACCGGTTCGTAGGCGGCGAAGCGATCACCGCGTTTGCAGACGTAGTGGCCGAGGCACTCCGCGTTCCAGTGCTCCAGAGTGGTGAACACCCACATCCAGCCCTCGTCGGCCGTCCACACTTTCGCGCCATCGGTAGCCCAGCGCACGTTGGGCGCGTCGGTGGTGATGCGGCCATCGTGGGCCTTGGCCGGAGCCGGAGTGGCGCGGTGTGGCGAGAGCAGGCGATGGGTGCGCATCAAGCGCAGGATGCGATTACGGCCCACGCGATGGCCACCGATGAAGCGGAGACGCCCAAAGACCTTCCGATGCCCTTCGCCGCGAAACGGCGACTGCTCCAGATCCGCGCGGATCAAAGCGAGCAAGGCGGTGTCATCGAGCGGAGTTTTCGGTCCTCGTTTCTCGGATACAGCGGGGGCGGGCAGTGCAGGATTCGTTGCATAGTAACTCGCTCGCGGGAAGGCCCAGGCCGCGCACACCCGTTGCACGCCATAGACCTGGCCGGCGACCGGGGAGGTGGCAGCACTCATGGCCGCGACCTCCGCCCGACAAAAGGGCCCTGCTTCTCGCACCGGGCACGCAGCAGTTCGACCTCCATGCTCAGTTCGCCGATGCGCCGGTTGGCCTCATCAAGCCGCAATTGCGCCGGATCGTCGGCGTGGTGGATTTGCAACGCTTGCTCCATCCCGATCAACGCCTGGGTGCGCCAGGTCTCAAGTCGCGGTACGGGCACGGCCGTCTGTCGGCTGAGCGCATCGAGTGATTCGCCACGCAGCAGGCGCAGCACCACTTCGGCTTTGCGTTTCGCGCGCCAGCGCAGCTGGGAATTTTCCAGGCCGGAGCCCCCGGCGGCTCCGCCTCGCGCAACGCTCGGCTCCGCCACCGGGGGCTCCGGCCTGGAGGGTTGGTCTGCGCTCTTCGTTACTAGTTGGTTGGACATCTGGTTCATTGGCTTTCGGGTTTACTATCCCGTGTCCAAGGAAATCGGTGGCGACATAAAGGATGATCTTTGGAGGAGCGCCTCGTAGAATCGAAAGCTCGACGAAATCGTCGTCTTTGGTCACCAGAACGAAACCCTTTTCTGCCGCGAGTTGCCAGATGACGACATCGTCGCCGCCCACAAGTCCGACGTTGCGGATGTGCGCTGACCAAGGGAAAAGGTGGGCGACCTGTCTTGGCAGATCGGGAGAAAGATTCTCGTCAAAAAGCAGTTTCACGCCGCGTGGGACGAGAAGGTGCGCCGATCACGCTCCGCGGCGAACGCAAAGCACGCCAGAATGTCCTCGTGGGTGAGATCCGGGAATTCAGCGAGCAACTCCGCCTCTGGAGTTCCTGCGGCAAGATAGCTCAGAACATCGTAAACCGTGATTCGAGTATCTCTGATGCACGGCTTACCGCTCCGGCGTCCGGGCTTGATCGTAATTCGGTCTAGCAGTTTCACGGTAGAAAAGTGCTGGCCGGGACGGACGATTGCAAGTTTTGCCGGGAACCTCGGGGCGAAGCTTGCGGGCCATGCCGGGAATCCCAATCTCAGCTTCCTCTCGCTGCGATGCCGCGACGATCTCAAAATGGGATACGTCAGGACTGAGATTTCACTTTCCGATACCTGACCCGTTCGCCCCCCCGTTCGAACCTCCCGCGGTTAGCGGACGCCGGCGTTGCGGAGGCGGAAGTGGCGGGGAGTAATGCCGACGGCGCGCTTGAACACGATCGAGAGGTGGTGTCCGTCCGCGAAGCCGCAGGCGGTGGCGATCTCTTCGATCTTGAAGGTCGTGGAGATCAGCAGCTCCTTCGCTCGCTCCACACGGAGGTGGGTGATTTCGGCGCTGGGGGATGAGCCGAGCAGGCGCCGGAAACGCTTCTCGAGCGGACGCCGCGAAATGGCGGCGGCGCGCTGCAGTTCGGCGGCGGAGATGGGACGGTGGAGGTTCTCGCGGATAAACTGCAGGGCCCGGCGCACCGGCGTGTCCTCGACCGCGAGCAGATCGGTCGACTGGCGCTCGCTGATCTTGAGCGGCGCGATGGTGACCGGTTGCGGCGGGGGACGGCCGCCCTCGAGCAGCGCGTTGAGCAGTTGCGCGGCCCGGAAGCCGACCTCGCGGCTCGCCAGGACGACAGAGGAAAGCGAGCGCTTGGCCAGTTCCTGGCTGGCGGTTTCGTTGCCCACCCCGAGGACCGCGGCGTCCTCCGGCACCCTCATCCCCTCGAAGAGGCAGGCGTCGATCACATTTGCCGCCATGGCATCGACGAAGCAGAAGATCGCCACCGGGCGCGGCAGATCCCTGACCCATCGGCGAGCCTGATCGACGAAGTGGGCGTTGTACTGGCGTCCGGCGAAGGTGAACGCGGGCGCGAAGAGGCTGCATTCGCAACCGGCCTCCGCCAACCGTCGGCGGAATCCCTCCCAGCGGCGGTCGGAGGCCGGATGGCCGGACCGACCCGCGTAACCGAAATGCCGGTACCCGCGGCGCAGAAGAAAGTCAGCCGCCATCCGCCCGACCTCAATTTCGTCGGAACACACGATCGGCAGCACCTCGTGGGGGAAGCGGGCATTGACGGCGACGGCGGGTCTCCCCAAGGCACGGGCCCACTTCAGATGCTCCTCGTTGTAGGGCTGCACGATCACCCCCGCCACGGCGTCGCGGTCGATGTCTTGGAGGTCCTTTTGATCCCGGATGTCGATTTGCAGGATCGTCCAAGCCGGCTGCTGGCGGGCGAAACGACAGACGCCAGCCAGGATCTCCTGACTGAAACTGGATCCCAGCCAAAATCCACAGACCACGGTGCGAGCGACCATCTCCGGCATGGGTACGCTGGTGTCCCGAGGCTGGGGCGGGCGCAAGTTGAAACGCCGGCCTCGCTGAGGCCGGACCGGGCGGAACGCAAGTGCGACCTCGAAAGACGCTCCGCGCACTGCCGGGCGAGGTCGCCGCCGGCTACGCTGATCGGGTTCAAGAAATCCTGTTCACCGTGCGCATCGCCTTCTTCCAAAACCGTCTTGGCCGCACCGACGGCGTCTCGCTCGAGGTCGACAAATGGCGCGTCGTCCTTCGCGACCGCCTCGGGCACCACGTCCGCTACTGCTCCGGCAACGATGATGTGCCGGGCAACGATGTCATCCCTGAGCTGTACGCCCAGCACCCCGTCACGTGGCGGATCCTGCGCAACGGCACGGTCGAGCTCACCGACTACGCGCGCGAGGAGGATCTCGAGCGCGACATCTACGCCCATGCAGATGTGATCGAGGAGCGCCTGCTGGCCTACCTGCGCGACGCCCGCATCGACCTGCTGATTCCGAACAACCTCTGCTCCGGCGGCTACCAGCCGGCCGCCGCGATCGCGTTCCACCGGGTGCTGCGCAAGACGGGGTTGCCGGCGATCGTGCACTCGCACGATTTCTACTTCGAGGCCTCGGGCGAGGTGAAGGCGACCTGCCAGACCGTGGCGAGCATCTACGAACGGTATTTTCCCCCGAAGCTGCCGAACGTGCAGCACGTCGTCATCAACCGAATCGCCCAGGCGGAGATCCGACGCCGCAAAAACCTCGAGGCGACGGTGGTGCCCAACGTCTTTGACTTCGATCAACCGCCCTGGGTGTCGGACGCCTACAATGCCGACTTCCGGGCCGCCTGCGGCCTCCGCGCGGATGACCTCCGGCGCCATCGCAGGCCGTGAGGTCGTGCGCAGCATCAACGAGCCCACGGCGGCCGCACTCGCCTACGGACTCGACAAGAAGAAGGACGAGAAGATCGCCATCTACGATCTCGGTGGCGGCACGTTCGACATCAGTATCCTCGAAGTGGCTGATGCTGCTGGAGAAGGACGCACGTTCGAGGTCCTCGCCATCAATGGCGACACCCATCTCGGCGGTGACGACTTCGATCAGTACTTGATCGATTACGTTGCCGATGAGTTCCTGAAGGAGTCGGGGATTGATCTCCGCAAGGACCAGATGGCGACGCAGCGCTTGAAGGAAGCGTGCGAGAAGGCGAAGTGCGAACTCAGCTCTTCGTTGCAGACGGAAATCAATCTTCCGTTCATCACGGCGGATGCGACCGGTCCGAAGCACTTGCAGAGGACCATCCGTCGCGCTGACTTCGAGCGTCTCGTGGACCCGCTTGTTGAGCGTTCGCGTCAACCCTGTCTGAAGGCGCTTGAGGATGCAGGACTGAAGCCGGAGCAGATCGACGAGGTGATCCTCGTAGGTGGCTCGACTCGTATTCCCGCGGTGCAGGCTGCGGTGAAGCAGATCTTCCGCAAGGAGCCCAACAGAAGCGTGAACCCGGATGAAGTGGTCGCCATGGGGGCCGCCATCCAGGGCGCGATTCTCGCGGGCGAGCGCAAGGACGTGCTCCTCCTGGATGTGACCCCTCTCAGCCTCGGCATCGAAACGCTGGGTGGGGTGTTCACCAAGCTCATTGAGCGCAACACGACCATCCCCACGCGGAAGTCGCAAGTGTTCAGTACGGCTGCTGACAACCAGCCCGCGGTGACGATTCACGTGCTGCAAGGCGAGCGGCCCATGTCTTCGGACAACCGCACTCTCAATCGTTTCGATCTGGACGGCATCCCTCCCTCGCGAAGGGGACTGCCTCAGATCGAAGTCAGCTTCGACATTGATGCCAACGGCATCCTGAACGTCACGGCGAAGGATCTCGGGACCGGCAAGGAACAGCATGTGCGCGTCACGCCTTCCAGTGGACTCAGCAAGGATGACGTGGAGCGCATGAAGCGCGATGCAGATGCCCACTCGGAAGAGGATCGCCGCCGCCAGGAACTCATCGAGTCGCGCAACAAGTCGGATGCCATGCTTTACGAGGTCGAGAAGACCATGAAGGAACATGGCAGCAAGCTGGACGATGCCGGTCGTGCCGCTGTGGAGCAGGCTTCGACAGAGCTCAAGGATGCCATCAAGGGTGAGGACGTTGCGGCGATGGAGCGCGGTGTCGAGGCATTGCAAAAGGCCGTCATGCCGCTCTCCGAAATCCTCTACAAGGAAGCGTCTGCCAAGCCTGCAGAAGGCGCCAGTGCCGGACCTTCCGGCAAGCCGCCAGGGGACGACGTGGTGGATGCCGATTTCGAAGTGAAGAAGTGAACATGGTGGCCGCTTGAAGCGGCCGCCCGCTTCCTTCAGACTCTGGGCCCCGTTCCCTGCGGGGCCCGTCTCTTTTTGTTGCACCGATGATCAACGTCGAGAACCTGAGCAAGCACTACGGAGCCTTCACGGCACTGGACGGAGTTTCGTTCCACGTCGCAACCGGACGTGTGGTCGGTTTTCTGGGAGCGAACGGTGCGGGCAAGACCACCACGCTGCGCATTCTCTCCTGCTTCATGCCGCCGAGCGCGGGAATGGCCACCGTCGGAGGGTTCGACACTGTGCGGGCGAGCGACGACGTGCGACGGCTCATCGGCTACATGCCGGAATCGGTTCCTCTCTACGGGGACATGCGCGTGGTGGAGTATCTTCGTTTCCGCGCGCGCCTGAAGGGTGTCGCCAGTGACTGTGTGAGCGCCGCGCTTGAGCGGGTGATCTCTCAGTGCCACTTGCAGGAGAAGCGCAGAAGCCTCATCCGCGCCTTGTCCAAAGGCCAACGCCAGCGCGTCGGACTCGCGGATGCACTCATCCATGATCCACGCTTGCTGATTCTCGATGAACCCACATCCGGTCTCGACCCGGATCAGCGTGTTGAAGTTCGTTCTCTCATCGCCGCGCTTGCAGGCGAGCACACGGTGTTGCTGTCGACCCATATTCTCCCGGAGGCTGAGGCCAGTTGCTCGGACGTGATCATCATCCACAAGGGCCGCATCGCGGCCTCGACATCAATCGCGGAAGTGACTGGTGGCGAACAACGCTGGCGTGTGCGTGTCGCGGATCGCGACTATGCCGTGACAACAGGAGCGTCCGCTGCAGGAACGCTCACACGCTGGGACAGCGCGGAGGCCGCATCCCAGCACGCTGCACGCGAAGTGTCGGCGGGGCGAGTGCTGCTCGAGGTCGGCCCGGAGAAGCGCACGTTGGAGGATTTGTTCATGAGCGTTGTGGCGGAACGGATCCCGACACCATGAATCGCCTCTGGACTCTGGCTGTACGTGAGTGGCGCGCGCATGTTCACGCGCCCGGGACGTGGGTCTTGTTGGGGCTCGCCTGGTTCTGGCTGGCGGCCATGTATTGCTGGCAAGTGCTGCCTGCGAGCGGCCACGGCGACATCCAGTACATGCTCTGGCAAGGTGCACTGCACATTGCGAACCTCCAGATCCTGTTCATTCCACTTCTGACGATGCGCACCATCGCGGAGGAGCGCCGCAGTGGAACCCTCGAGATGCTCCTCACAGCACCCGTGCGAGATCACGAAATTGTGCTCGCGAAATTCCTGGGTGCGTTTGGCGTGGCGGCCCTGATGTGGATGCTCCTGCCGTTTCTCATGTTGCTCGCAGTCATGTCGGGCGGAGATCCGGATTGGGGGCCGGTGGCGTCGGCAACGCTCGCGCTGGCAGGGACGGCGGGCGTGCTGACTGCCCTCGGCGTTCTCGCGTCAGCGCTGACTCACAACCAGCTTCTGGCCGGGTTTCTGGGGCTGATCCTCAGCTTTGCATTCATGTACCTGCCACGCCTCGTGCCCTCGGACTGGCAGACATTGCAAGAGGTGCTCTCGTCGGGCGACCTCCTGCAGCAGGTGGAGGAATCCGCTCGGGGCATCGTGGACCTCACGAACGTCGCCTTCCAGATCAGCATGACCCTGCTGTTTCTCTTTTTTGCGACACGCAGCCTGGAGTCACGGAAATGGCTCTGAACCGGGGAGGGATGACGGGAGGCTGGAGGGCAGGCGCCTTCGCTCATGTGGTTCTGGCGTCCGTTCTCGCCACGGCGATCACGATCGGATTTCTCGTCCTGATGCGACGCATCGCCTGGGTGACAGACTTGCGCTTCGATCTCACGGCGGAAGGGACCTACGCCGTTGCACCCGAGGACACGCATCTTCTGCGCGGGCTCGAAGTCCCGGTGCACGCGACCTTCATCTGGGGATTTGATGCTGATATTCAGCAGCGGGTTCTGGACGCACAGGGTGAACCTCGTTCAGATCTCCTGTGGCAGCACTATCGTCCTGTTCTGGAGGATGCACGCCGCCGTGTGCAGCGCGTGCTGGACGAGTGGAGCCACGTCTCCCCGCACTTCACCTATGCAATCATCGATGGTGAAACGGAGCCGAGAAGGGCTGAAGCAGCGGCCGAGGCACTTGCGGTCACGCCCGAAGAGGCGCTGAATAGAGTCATCCTGGTGCAAGGGTCCAATCGCCGTGAAGTCCCGATCCGGCGCATGATGCGTGACATGCAGTGGGGGAGCTTCCCCCCGTGGCCAGGCGCACAAATGGCACGTCCGGTCGGTCCGGGAGGGTGGAGCGTAGCCGCCGAGTTGGGCAGCGCGGTGCGCACGCTCAATACCGGTGAGCGGACTCGCATCGGGATTGTTGCCGGGCTGAACGGGTTCGCTGAACCTGGAAGCGAGATGCACCGCATTCTGGTGCGCACGCTGGAGGCCGAGGGCTGCCAGTGCGAGAGCCTTGAGCTCGGAAAGACGGCCGACCTCAGCGCATTCACTGCGATCATCGTTGCTGCTCCGCGCATGCTCCTGGACCGGAAGTCTCTCGAGCACCTCAGGGCGCGTGAGGCCAACGGTGGCCGGTTTCTGCTCCTTGCGGATCCCCGCTTTGGCGAAAACTACACCGGGCTCCTCGAGCCCTATGGCGCCGTTCTTCAGAACGTCATGATCGAGGATCGCACGCTGGCTGAGCCCACGCGCTCCGGTCCGGCGGAGTTGCAGTCCATGCGTTTCTGTGTGGGCCGTCACCCGATCGACGCACCTCTGAAGGACCGTGTCCCGCTGTATCTCGGACTTTCCCGCAGTGTGCTTCTGCAGAACGTGCACGCGCATGGAGTGGAACAGACAGCTCTGCTCTGTGCATCGCAGGACGCGGAGAGTGTTCCAGTGCGGTTGGACGCAACCAAGGGCGTTGCGGAGCCGCTGCCGGCCGAGCGCAAGAAGACCCCGGCACCGATCCTGGCTGCGGCCCTCTCGCGGAAGGTACACGGCGGCGCCGCAGAGAGTCGCATTGTCCTGTTCGGGAGTGCAGGTCTGCTGGCACCCGACGAGATGACGCTCTCGGCTCACTTCGGAAACCGTGACTGCCTGCTGAACTGCATGAGCTGGCTGACGGACCGGCCATTCGCGGCGCCCACCACGGCGCGGGCGGAGGCTCGGGTTAGGCTCGTCAGCGTTGCCAGCTACGAGAAGCCCGTGCGCTGGATCGGGGTGATTTGTCTGCCGCTGTTTGCCATGGCCACAGCGTTGGCCGTCTGGTTTGCGCGTCGGAGCATGTGATGCGCCTGAAGACTCTGTTCATTCTTGCGTTGCTCGGGCTGATGGTGGGTGCCGGTCTGTTCTTGATGCCGCGTCCGTCAAAGACAGGCCCGGGAGAGAGCGCGCGTATCGATCCTGACGCTGTGCAGAGCATCGTGATTCAACGTGCAAGTGGCGAACCGACCGCGCTCCGACGTGAGGCGGATGGGCATTGGTCGCTTGACCACGGTGGACGCCGTTGTCGCGCGCGCGGTCTCATGCTCGAACAGTTGTTGCAAGCAGTCCGCGAGATTCGCGCGCGGCGTGTTCTGGTCGAGAGTCCGGGTTCAGCGGCTCTGGACGGGTACGGTCTGGCGCGACCGGACAAGGTGACACTGTTGATCCGCGGTGGTGTGGAGCACAGTGTGGCTCTGGGTGCGACCCTGCCGAGTGGAGGCACTGCGGCTCTGATCACAGGGCGCGACGCCGTCGTACTGGTCCCTGCGGAGTTGCGCCCGTTGTTGATTCCGCCCGCTGCCGACTTTGTCGATCCCGCGCTCCTGCAACTGCGTGCGCTTGATATCGAACGTATGACGTTCGAACCGCGTGGTTCAGCGCCTTTCACATTGCTGCGCCAGTTCACGCGCTGGATTCAGGTGGGTGTGCGCGAGCTCCCCTGTGACGCCGCAGCATGCGATCAACTCCGCAACACACTGGGAGCCTTGAGCGTGAGCGCCGTTGCACCGTCCACTCCAGAATTGCTGGCTGATTTCGCGCGCTTTGCCCAAGGAGTCCGCGTCAGGGTCGAGGGTGCCGGGAGAAGTGAAGTGTTTGAGCTGGCCGAGAACTCGGAAGGCCGTTGCTTCGCCATGATGGCGGGCGGACACGAGATCTTCGAATTGGCTGAGAGTGCGCGCGAGTTATTGGTGGTGCGCGTCGAGGACTTGCGTGATCGACGCGTGCTTCGGGCAGAGACATCCGAGGTCGTGCGCGTCGAGATTCATCGCGCTGGTCATGCAGCGGAGGGGGCACTCGTACGCACCGGCGAGCTCTGGGATGCGCAATGGCCTGTGGCCGGAGCGTTGGTCTCAAGGCCTCTGGATGCTCTGGAGCGCGCGCGCCACCTGGAGCGATTGGCGAGCCTGCGCTGGCGCAGTTTCATGGCAGCCGGGCCTTCAGGGCCTCCGGACTTCCTGCTCACAGTGACGAGCGGGAGTGCCGGGGATCGCCGGCAGGTGCTTGAGTTCCGCAGCGTGGCGGACGGTTGGGTTGTGTCTGATCTCGATCTGGGCATGACAGGTACGCTTGCGTCCGGGGATGTGCGTTTTCTCGAAGAGCCACTCACCGGGCTGCTCGACAGGTCCATGCTGGGTGCAGGCGCCTATTTCGCTGTGGGGGGCGTGCGCCTGCGCGTTGCGGGGCATGCAGAAGTCTGCGTGAAGACCACCATCCCGAAACCGGGAGAGGATGTGCATGGTTGCGTGACCCATGGCGCTCTCGAACGAACGATTCCTGAGGAAATCTGGCGTCCCGTCGTGACCCGCCTCATCGCCCCCACAACTCCGCGCGTGCTCGGTCGTGAGCGCCTGCCGGAATACGGCTTCGATCAGCCCCAGGTGGATGCAGCCTTTCTGGAGCTGGAGCGTCCGAGCGCCGACGGGATTGCGGAGGAGCGCAAGGGCCAGTGGCGCAGTCTCCGAATTGGAGGACCTGTCGAAGGCGGATTTGCGGCCACCTTTGATCAGGATCCCGCTGGATTGGTGTTCGTGCTCACGGAGCAGGACGTGGCGGTGTTCACGACGCTGGCCATATTCGGCGCGCGGTGAGTCACTCGTCCTCGTTGCCCGTTCCTTGTTGTTCTGGCAACTCCTCGCGAGCACGCACCACCATGCTGGGCGAACAGCGCTTGGCTCTCTGGAGGGCCAGATTGACGGCCGCGAACAAGGTGTCGCGATCCTCGCCGTCCTCTGGATAGACGGCCACACCAGCACTGACCGTCACTTTGCCGCGCAGCCGCGGCAGCAGCTTCGCGAAGTGCGTGCGCTCCACAAGGGTCCGCACGCGTTGAACAGGGTCGCTGATCTCCTGAACGCCAGCCTTCTGCAGCCTGGGCTTGCGCGCGTCCGGAAGGAGAATGGCAAATTCGTCGCCGCCCCAGCGTGTCACCACGTCGACATCGCGAAAGCCGCGCCGGATCACATCGGCCACGGCTCGAATCACGCCGTCACCGGTGGCGTACCCGTTCAAGTCATTGATTGTCTTGAATTTGTCCACATCCATCAGCACAAGAGTGAGGTGCCGCCCGTGGCGCTCGGCACGCTTCAGCTCCACTGCAAACTGGCGGTCGAAGTAGCGGCGATTGAACAAGCCTGTGAGCGGGTCGACGACCGCCATGTTGTTGAGCTCGTCGAAACGGTGGGAATTCCGGAGACAGGCGACAAGATGCGAAGCCAACGCGTCGAGTTCCGTCAGGATGCTGGAAGGGAATGTTCCTGAACGGGGTTCAGCCAGCAGAATCAGGCCGTGGAGCGTGCGCTGCTCATCCGTCGGAATGCTGAGTGGCACGAGGACAACTTCGGCTGAGGATCGGCACGGCTCAAGCGGGACCAGCGTCGTGTCCGCCAACGCAGAACGTCCATTGTGCAGGGCGGCGAACACGGCGCCGCTTCCTGGTGCCCGGGCGAGCAGGGATTCCTCCACGCCCTCGGTTTGCATGAGTTCGATGTTCTTCTCGGGGGCCAGGGCCAGCCACAGCGCACCAGCTCGCGCGTCCGCCATGTCTCCAAACATCTCGAGTGCCAGCTCGAGCAACTTCTCGCGGTCGGATTCAGCGAGGGAGAGACCGCGGGCGTAGTCGACAACCCGTTGCCAATTGTGATGCCCCCCGCTGGGCGCGCTGGGTTCCGGAGCAACAGCATCTGTCCGCGGTGCGGGCTGCGCCGCGTGCAACTGTGGAAGATCGCGGCATCCAAGGGCATCACGCAATGCTGAGTAGAGGTAAGGCTCCCGCAGTGCGACATCGATGAACGGTGTTGCTGCCCCGAGATCCGTACTCAGGGCGGCTGTCAGCACGACGAAGGGGCGATCCATGAGAGCTCGTGCCTTGAGCAGGAAGTCCACGGCAGAATCGCGGAGAGCCGCGTGGCGAATCAGCAGAGCCGCATCGGGGCGCCGGGCGAGCTCCGCCATGACTTCGTAGGGCCGGGCAGTGGCCAGAACCCGCAGACCTTCTTCCCTCAACAGATCCACATAGTGGGCGAGGTTTCCATCCCCGTCGGTGAGGACGATCAGTACTGCGGCCGGCTGTCGTTGGGTCACGTGGCCGACTCCGCCTCGTGTTCGATCATGCGCAGGGAGAGCTGCATGAGAGAGCCACCGCCTCGGCGCGTGATGGCCGCGGCACCTCCAGCGGATTCTGCGCAGTGCACAAGGAGCGCCCACCCCAGCGCAAGCGGCATGCGCACGCTCGCAAGGAGTTCAGTGAAGGTCCCGCGCTGTGCGGCGAGGTGTCTGAGGACTTCACCTGATTCTTCCAGGGAGACGGAGGCGCCTTGGGGAGTCCGAGCCAATTCGACGATCAGTTCGCGATCGTCACGGCGTCCTTCGAGAAGTGCGTGGAGCAGGAGTCTCAGAGCGAGGGCGAGCGCCTCTGCGGGTGCACACACCTGCAAGCTCTGATCACGAACCACGATTTTCAACCGGAATCCCTCGCGCTCCAGAGCGACGCGCGCGTTCTGCACGGCCAGAACCAGATCCGTGCCCTGCTGCTGTGCATCCAATGGGCGCGCGAGCATGGATAGCGCTTGCAACATGAGTTCGAGCTTGGCGAGTTGGGCTTGCGCGCTCCGCACAGCTCGCGTCTTCAGTTCGGGTGGTGTCGCACCTTCGAGAATTTGCAGCCACCCGGCAGCGCCGCCCAGTGGGTTGTTGAACCCGTGGCAGAGCGTGCGAAGGAGTGCGTGCGACGAAACCTCGGGCAAGATGCTGCCGTGTGCGCTCGAGGTCTTGTCCTCCATGGGGGGCGTTGTCCGCCGCGGCGTCGATTGAAGTGCGGCGCGCAGCGCCGCACGCACGTCCGCCAGAAAATAGGGCACTGCGAAGCGGGCCTTGGGTGCAAAGGTCCCGAGATCCCGTTCCTTCCCGATCACGAAGGTCGGGTGTGTATCCAGCAGGCCAGGTGCGACCTCGTCAGACCACAGATCCTCGTGGATCAGAATGACAACAGGTTCCGGGAGTTCCGGGAGTTGCTTTGCGCTGCGGGAGAGCGGGCCCGCGGTGCTCAGGACGTGGATTTCCCCGGCACTGGGTTCGAGAAACGAAACCAGCGCATCAAGATCGGGACCCGATTCGTGCAGAATGAGGATGCTGGACATGCTGCCCCCGCGGAAGAATCGTCGGGGACTCCGGCCATAAGTACCAACCGCGCCAAGCGTTCGGGTAGTTCTCTGGCCGCGGGAGTTTACTCCCACTGGTTCGCCCACTGCAAGTCGGAAGCGTCTACAGAGAACGTGTGTGGCGCCCCGATAGACTCCTCGCGCCGCGGGAGGGCTCCGGGCGCTGCTTCCCGGCCCGCGCCGCGTTTCACTCTGGGGTACTACTCACGGCGGAATCCCGCTGCCTGTCACGAGTTGCGATGCTCATGGATCCAGAAGTCTCGATTGTCGTCCCCATCTTTGACGAGGAGGAGTGCATCCCCGCGTTGTTGGAGATGCTGGATCGCTTTCACGCTTCGTTCGAACGAACGATGGAGGTCGTGTGTGTCGATGACGGGAGCAGGGACGGTTCTCTGGTGTCACTGCGGAGTGCCACGACGCACCGCGCCTGGCTGCGTGTGGTGAAGTTGCGTGCGAACAGCGGTCAGACGGCTGCCATGGCGGCCGGCCTTGAGGTCGCGCGCGGCGAGATCGTCGTTTTCATGGATGCCGACATGCAGAATGATCCTGCGGACATCCCGCGTTTGATCGCAAAACTCGACGAGGGCTATGACCTCGTCTCGGGGTGGCGTCGTCAACGCAAAGACCGCGCCTTCACGCGCAAGCTCCCGAGTTGGGTGGCCAACCGCATCATCGGCTTGTTTATCGGAGTTCGCGTGCATGACTACGGCTGCACACTCAAGGCCTATCGCGCCAAGATCCTGAAGCCGTTGCATCTCTACTCTGACATGCATCGCTTCCTGCCGGCCCTGTGTTCGAGCGCTGGTGCGCGGATCACCGAGATCGAGGTGCGTCACCACCCTCGCCGGCTCGGCAGCAGCAAGTACGGACTGGACCGCGTTCTGAAAGTCATGGGTGACCTCATCGTGATCAAGCTCATTGTTGCCTTCGCTGATCGTCCCATGCACTACTTCGGCCCCTTCAGTGCAGCGTTCATGCTTCTCGGTGGCGCAGCGGCCGGCCTGCATGTCCTCAATCAGGCCGCCGGATACCACGAACAGAGCATCGTGCTTCCAGCGCTGGCAGTGCTGAGCCTCGTCTGCAGCCTCTACTTCCTTTTCATGGGCTTGCTCGCGGATCTGATCGTGCGTGTCGGGCGGCGCGACCCGCATGCACTGCGGCGTGGCGCGGTGGAGTTTGTTGCATGACGCGGGGGCCTGTCGACATCTCGGTGGTCATCATCTGCGCAGAGCCGCGCAAGCTCGAGCAGTTCGCCGAACTCATGCGGGCTGTGCGCACGGAGCTGGAATCGCTCGGGCGGAGCCACGAAGTGCTCGTTGTTGATGATGGCGCCGGTGCGAGCTTCGCCGCTCAAGTCCTCGAGATGCGTGCGGAATGGCCGTGCATCACTCTGCTGCGATTCCGGCGCACATTTGGTGGAAGCGTCGCCCTCGATGCCGCTGTGGATCACGCGCGCGGGCGCTACATCGTGGTCTCCACCTGGTATCTGCAGGTTGACCTGCACGGGATCCACGAGATGGTGCGGTTGCTGGATTCCGGCACCGACTATGTCGCGGCGCGGCGTGAGCCTCGCGTCGACGGACTGCTCGGCCGCTTCCAATCGTGGTTATTCAACGCATACACAAGACGCATGACGGGGATCGAGGTGCGCGACCTCAACTGCACGTTGCGAGCCTTTCGGCGCGAGGTGGTCGAGGAAATCTCACTGCACGGTGACCTGTTCCGATTCATGAGCATCCTCGCCATCCGGCGTGGCTTCCGTTTCAAGGAAATCCCGCTGCCTCACCTGCGCGAAGAAGGCAGCCGCGGGCTCCTGCATCCGGGGCTCTACGTCAGACGGTTCCTCGACATCATCTCGCTCTTCTTTCTCGTCAAGTTCACGAACAAGCCACTGCGTTTCTTCGGACTTGCGGGCCTGGTCTTCGGGACCATCGGTATCGGGATCTGCGCCTACATGGCGTGGCTGCGCATCTTCCACGATCTTGGGCTCACGGAGAGGCCATTGTTGATTCTTGGCCTGTTCCTCGTGGTGCTCGGCGTCATCGTGGGCAGTATCGGGCTCATCGGCGAGATCATCATCTTCACCCAGGGACGCTCGCTGCGCGATTACCATATTGATGAGATTCATGGCGGAGGTGAGGAGCGGTGAGTGCCGCGGGCGTGGTGCAATTGACGTCGGAGCGCGAGGCCGCGTGGACCGCGTATTTGACGAGTCACGCCGGCGGGACATTGTTTCATGATCTGCTCTGGCGCGAATTCTTGCAGCGCGCATTCAGGCATCGCTGCACTTATCTGCTTGCGATGCGCGCTGGAGTGGTCAAAGGTGTTCTGCCTCTGGTGGTGATTCGTTCCCTGTTCTTTGGACGCTCTGTCATCAGTGTCCCCTTTGGTGTCTATGGGGGAGTGCTGGCGGATGATGCCGATGCGACGGCCGCATTGCTGCGCGCTGCAGGCGAGGTGGCCGCGGATGCACGAGCGGACTACGTCGAGTTGAGACATCTGGTCGCGCCCGAAGGCAGTACGCTTCCGGAATCCGGCTCGCATTCGACGTTCATCAGAGACCTGCCCCTGACGGTGGATGAGGTTCTTCTCACCTTGCCGCGAAAGGCACGCGCCGAGGCTCGCAAAGCACGGACTGCGGGCGTGCTGTTGCCGGGGTCCGAACCGCTCTCCATTCCCGCGTTTCATGCGCTCTTCGCAGAGAACAAGCGCAAGCTGGGGTCGCCGGTTTTTCCGGAGAGCATGTTCTGGCATTTGAAGGATCTGTTGGGGGAGCGCCTGCACCTCTTTGCGCTCGAGAAGAATGGTGAGCCGGTTGCGGCCCTGATGAGTTTTCTCTGGCGGGACGACTGGATGGCGTACTACTCCGGCGCCACAGACGAGGCCAACAAGCTCTCCGCCAACAACCTCATGTACCTCTCTGTCATGGAGGAAGCGGTGCGGCGCGGGCTCAAGCGTTTCGATTTTGGCCGCAGCCGGAACGGCACTGGCGCCTTCTCATTCAAGGTGAATCAGGGCTTTGAGCCGGCGCCGCTCCACTACCAGTTCATCACGGCACGCGGGAAGCCGCTGCCGAGTGTGAATGCCGGCAATCCGCGCTACGACCTTGCCAAGCGCGTGTTCCGGTCGTTGCCCATGTGCGCTGCGAGCAGGCTTGGGTCCTTCGTCGCGAAGCGCATGCCGGTGTGATCCCGTGCCGAGCGCGGTAGGCTCGGATCCATGCTGTCCGATGCGCTGCTGCTGGAACTGAGGAGCCTGCTGCCGCATTGCGTTTCCACGGACGCAGCCACGCTCCTGGCCGCATCCTTGGACGCTTCTGACGTTCAGGGTGCATGCTCTGCGGTGGTGCGCGTTGCGTCGGAAGAGGATGTGGTCCGCTTGTTGCGCTGGGCGGAAGAGCGACGTGTTGCCATCGTGCCGCGCGGCGCGGCGACCTCCGCGACAGGCGCCGCGCGTCCCATGCCGGGGAGCGTGGCGCTCGACCTCCGAGGTCTCAATCGCATTCTCGACCTCGATGCGCGGGACATGGTGGCGGTTGTCGAGCCGGGAGTGATCACGGCCACACTGCAACGCGCTGCCGAGGCTGAGGGATTGCTGTACCCACCCGATCCCGCTTCTGCTGCTGAATGCACGCTGGGTGGCAACGTCGCGACGTGCGCGGGAGGGTTGCGAGCTGTCAAGTATGGCGTGACGCGTGACTACGTTCTCGGCTTGCGCTGCGTGCTGCCCGGTGGACGCATTCTCGAGTGCGGGGGGCGCAATCTGAAGGACGTGACCGGCTACGACCTGACGCGATTGTTGACTGGCTCTGAAGGGACACTGGCCGTCTTTACGCGCATCGTGCTGAAGCTCGTCCCACTGCCGCCGGCGCACGGGACATTGCTTTGTTCGTTTGCGGATGAGGATGGCGCTTTCACCGCGGCGGACGCGATTCTCGCTGCGGGACTCTGGCCGCGCGCGCTCGAGAGCATGGATGAACCGGCGGCTCGACTTGCCGCGGCAGGCGCGGGGCTCGAGCTTCTTCCCGAAACACGTTCACAATTGCTGGTGGAGTTGGATGGCGAGGCGACGAGTGTGCGTGAGGCGATGGAGCGTTTGCGTTTGCTGCTTGGAAAGACCTGTCTCGACTGCCGGGATGTGTCGAGCGGTGAAGCGTTTGCCGCTGTGTGGCAGGGTCGCCGCGGCATCAGCCGCGCTGCGCGTGCACTCGCACCCGCCAAGCATTCAGAGGACATCGGTGTGCCCCGCGGAAAACTGGCCCTCGTGGTGCGACAGTTGAAGGAACTCGGTCGGGCTCACGGCATCCCGATGCTCATTTACGGGCATGCCGGGGATGCCAACTTGCACTGCAACTTCCTGCACGATCCCGGTGGGGAAGGCGCAGATCGACGGCTCGATGCCTGCGTGCGTGGAGCCTGGGAGCTCGTCTTGAGCCACGGCGGTACACTCACCGGCGAGCACGGAGTCGGGCTGCGCAAGCGGGATGAACTGCCGCGCATCCTCGGCGCCGAGCGCATGAGGCTCATGCACGCCATCAAACAGGCATTTGATCCAGGCAACATCATGAATCCCGGCAAGGTGCTGCGCGAGAATCAGGCATGAAGGTCCTCATTGCCGATGACGAACCGAGTCTCACGGAACTTCTCGTCGAGGACTTGCGTGAGCGCGGGCACGAAGTCGAATCCGTGGCGCGCGGTGATCTCGCTCTGCAGAGGATCGGAGCAGGTTCCTTCGATATTCTCATCACGGACATCAACATGCCGGGGATGAGCGGTGACCAACTGCTGGCAGAGGTGAGGCGTGTACGTCCTGACATCGCCGTGGTGGTGATCACGGGTTATGGCACGGTGCAGTCGGCTGTTGCGGCCATGCAAGCTGGCGCATCCGACTACATCCTGAAGCCGTTCGTCAATGAACAACTCGCGCTCATTCTGGACCGGCTCCAGCACGTCCGGGACCTCGAGGCGGAGAATCGGGACCTGCGCGAACGCGTCGAGGAAGCACCCGGATTCCGGGAGATGACCGGTTCGAGCGCGGTGATGCACGCCTTGTTTCGCACTGTGCGCACCGTCGCGTCTTCCGACAGCAATATCCTTATCACGGGCGAGACAGGTACCGGCAAGGAGGTTCTGGCCCGGGCTCTGCACAAGCTTTCGCTCCGCGCCACAGGCCCGTTGGTGTCGGTTTCTTGCGCCGCCATCCCGAGCACTCTGCTGGAAGATGAGTTGTTCGGCCACGAGAAAGGGGCGTTCACGGACGCCCGTGAGAAGAAGCTCGGGCGCATTGAGCGCGCCAGCGGCGGCACGTTTTTCCTTGATGATATTGATGACATGCCTCTCGCGACGCAAGTGAAGCTGCTGCGCGTCTTGCAGGAGCGCGAGGTCGAGCGCCTCGGCGGAAGCGGGCCAGTGAAGGTGGATATTCGTGTGGTGGCCGCCTCCAAGGTGGACCTGCGCATGATGGTGCGCGAGGGGCGTTTTCGCGAAGACCTTTTCTACCGCTTGAATGTGGTGCCACTGAGGCTGCCACCGCTGCGCGAACGGCAGGGCGATGTTCCGCTGCTGGTGCAGCATTTCATTCGCAAGTACGGGCACGGGGTGCAGTACATCGTGCCCGAGAAGTTGATGCTGCAACTCGAGGAATACCACTGGCCTGGAAATGTGCGTGAGCTCGAGCATGCCGTGGAGCGCGCCATTGCTCTTGCCGCTGACGATCAGATTCTCCTGCGCGACCACATGCTGGAACGGGATGAAACCCATCCGCAGACGACGCCGCCGCCCACAGGTGTCGAACCACTTCTGGATTTGCTCTCACGCACCGAGAAGGAGCATCTCCAGAAGGTGCTGCGCTTGTGCGTGCAGAAATCGCAGGCAGCAGAAGTTCTCGGCATCAGCAGAAAATCTCTCTGGCATCGCATGCGCATTCACGGAATCAGTGATCCTGAAGCTCCATGAACAGGGACGTGCTGGAGCCTCCAGTTATTTTTGTCAGCGATGTACATCTGAAACAGGGAGACGCTGAGTATCTTGCCCGGTTTATCGAGTTCCTCCGCGGTCCGTGCATGGGCGCACGACACCTCGTGATTCATGGCGACCTGTTCGAGTTCTATGTAGGGCCGCGGCAAGGTCGCGACCCATGGTGGGCCCCGCTGCATGCAGCTTTCCGCGCGCTCGCGGGGAACGGGACATCGATCACCGTTCTGCACGGCAACCGGGACTATCAGATCGAGCCGGGGTTCGCGGGCGGTGTGTTGCAGGTGCGCCCTGGCGATTGGAGTTGCCTCGCGGGTGGCAAGCGTCTGCGCATCAGCCATGGCGACGAGCTCTGCGTGGATGACTGGAGCTACCAGATCTTCGGACGTTGGCTGTTGCGTCTCGCGCCCCTCCGTTGGTTGTTGCGAACGCTGCCGTTTGGTCTCAGCTGTCAGTTGGCGGTGAGCTATCGCCGGTTCTCAAGAGCACGTTGGCGGGGACACACCCCCGGGCGCCTCGACTCCATTCTGAAGGGGGCAAAGATGCGGCTTGGGGAGGAGGACATCCTCGTCGCCGGACACATCCATCAGCTCGCGGCCACCGACCTGGATGGGCGGGGGACCACCGTGCTCTACACGACCGGTGCATGGGAGGATGGGGCCAATCACATCCTCTGGGATGGCAGGGATTTCCGGCTTGTGATGGCTGCGTCGAGAGGCTGAGAGCTCCGGTTTTCCGGCGGCCTGCGCGTGGTTAGCATCGTTCTCCATGGCGGATCTTCGCCATATGGATGCATGCCCCACGTGATTGCCATTGATGGACCCGCCGGCGCGGGAAAGAGCACCGTTGCACGCCTTCTGGCGCGGCGACTGGGTTGGCGCTATCTCGACACAGGTGCTCTGTATCGAGCCGTCGCTTTGGCCAGCATGGAAGCGGGTGTGAGCGAGCATGAAGGCGGAGCGATCGCGCATCTCGCGGCAAGCCTCGATCTCCGTCAGGACGCCGAGGGCAGGACCTCCCTTGGCGCACGCGACGTGTCACCATTGATCCGGACAGAGGCGGTCACGCAGCGTGCAAGTGGAGTCAGCGCACTCCCGGAAGTGCGTGCGGCTCTGCTCGCCGTCCAGCGCAACGCCGCGCTGCAGGAGAATCTTGTGTGCGAAGGCCGGGATATGGCCAGCGTTGTCTTTCCACAGGCGACGTTGAAGGTCTACCTCGATGCGCGCGAAGAAGTGCGCGCTGGTCGCCGCGCAACTGAGCTGGAAGGTCGGGACGGCCACGCGGACAGAGCGCGTGTGCGCCATGAAATGAATGCGCGCGATCATGCGGACAGCACGCGTGCTGCTGCGCCGTTGCGTCGCATGGATGATCAGATTCTGCTGGACACATCAGCACTCACGATCGAGGACGTTGTGTCGGCACTGGAAATCATGGTGAAGGAGCGTCTCCTTCACCGACAGCCCCGCTGAAGCGGGAATCGCGCTGAGCCGGTGGAGGAGCCCACACCGGACAGGGCGAGTCGTGGTGGAGTACACCACGCGAACTGGAAGGTGGCCCGTCGGCTCGGCGCTCGGCGCTGCGCGGACGCAGGATCGTCATGAAACAGAACGAATCGCGTCGGACCATCAAACGCCTCACCTCCGGAAGTGACGCAGGTGAACTGGACCGTCTCTTGAATGAGGCCATGGAAGGCCTCGGGGACTTCAGCCAGGCGGTGATGCATGGCGAGGAAATCGACTTCAAGCCCCAGACCATCGTGAAGGGTCGTGTGGTGCGCGTGAAGCCTGATTCCGCCATGGTGGACATCAAGTACAAGGCCGATGGCGAGGTCGCGCTTGGCGAGTGGGGCGACAAGCCACCGGCCGTGGGCGATGAGGTCGAGGTCTACCTCGAATCCATCAGCAGCGTGGACGGCACGCCGGAGCTCAGCAAGCGCCGCGCCGACCGCATTCGCGGCTGGGAGCGCATCATCACCACCTACAAGGAGGGCGATGTGGTCAAGGGAGTGTGCACGCGGAAGATCAAGGGTGGATTGCTCATGGACATCGGGTTCCCCGTGTTCCTGCCAGCCAGCCAGATCGAGATCCGCCGTGCGGGCGACATCAACGCCTGGATGGGCAAGGAAGTCGAAGCCCGGATCATCAAGATCGATGCTCCGCGGATGAACATCGTGGCTTCGCGGAGGAAACTCCTCGAGGAAACGCGCGAGAAGAAGAAGCAGGATCTCCTCGCGAGTCTCACGGAAAATCAGGTGCGTCGCGGTGTGGTCAAGAACATCGCCGAATTCGGCGCGTTCGTGGACCTCGGTGGCATCGATGGACTCCTGCACATCACGGACATGTCGTGGGGGCGCATCAACCACCCCGCCGACATGCTTGCCATCGACGAGGTGCTCGATGTCATGGTGCTCAAGTTCGACAAGGACTCGGAGCGCATCGCACTCGGTTTGAAGCAGAAGACGCCTTCACCTTGGGAGAACATCGAGGCTCGCTACACCCCTGGGACGCGCATGCAGGGTGAGGTCGTGACGGTCATGAACTACGGCGCCTTCGTGAAGCTCGAAGAGGGCGTCGAAGGGCTAGTCCACGTCAGCGAGATGTCCTGGACCCGCCGTGTTAATCACCCCAATGAGTTGGTGAATCCCGGCGACATCGTGGACGTGATCGTGTTGAGCGTGAACGCCCAGAAGCAGGAAGTCTCCCTCGGCATGAAGCAGACCGAGGAGAACCCGTGGGATCAGGTGCAGGGGCGCTACCCCGTCGGCACCATCATCCGCGGTCGGGTGCGCAACCTCACCAACTACGGCGCCTTCATCGAGATCGAGGAAGGCATCGACGGCCTGCTCCACGTCTCCGACATGTCCTGGACCCGCAAGGTCGGGCACCCCAGCGAGATGCTGAAGAAGAGCCAGGAGATCGAGGCCATCGTGCTCTCTGTCGATCAGGAGAAACGCCGGGTCGCCCTGGGCATGAAGCAACTGAAGGAAGATCCGTGGGAGTACGACATCCCGAACCGCTTCCTTGTGGGTGCGGACCTCGAAGGCCGCGTGACGAAGGTCACGAACTTCGGTGTGTTCGTCAGCCTCGAGGACGAACTCGAAGGATTGCTCCACATCTCCGAACTCTCGGAAACCAAGGTGGACAACCCCGAGGAAGTTGTCACCGTCGGAGATCTCCTGCGCGTGAAGGTCATCAAGGTGAATCAGGACGATCGCAAGATCGGACTCACGCTGCTCGAAGTCCTCGAGTCGGCCAAGGGCAAGGCTCCGGCGTCCTACGAACTCATGGATGACGTGGACGACGGCACCAGCAAGGTCGAGGAATCCGCGCCACCAGATGCCTGATGGATGGATCGGGGGCGCTCTCAGGCGCCCCCGGACCGCGCATGCGCACCACGCCAGGGTTGATCCTCCTGTTGGCCATGACTGCCTGCAAGGCTCCTGAATCCGGGGGCGTGCAGGATGTGTCGAAGCCGGAGGATCCCCGCGTGGTGGAGGCGCCCATCCCGCTCGAGAACAGAGTGGTGCTTGCGCGTACTGCGTTGGCTCAGGGCGACTACAGAAAAGTCCTTGCCTTGCTCGCCGACGGGGATTCCCTCGCTGCGGAGAGCGCGCGGGCCGAGCAGGCGCTGCTGCGGACGGAAGCGCATCGCCACCTGCTGCAATCCGAAATCGTGGACGCGTGGATCGAGTGTGCACCGCGCACAACATTGGGCGAGGCACTGGAGCTCCGGCTCGTTCTCGCCAACGTTGGTGCTGAGCCTGTACTCATCAAGGATCGACCCCAGAATGGCGCGAGTGCCAGCACGTTGCGCATCGAAGCGAGTTGTCGCGAGTGGCCGGCCGACGGGTCCTTTGTGGAGCACCGCTTGACGCGCAGCCTTGAGCTCGGCGCCGACGTGCGTCTCGACAAGGCCGGCCGGTTTGCTGCCCGTTGCGCATTCGACACCCTTGAGATTGCTGCCGAGAGTCCGACCTTGCGGACCTACGACATCAAGGCGGTGTTGCATACGGCGGGCCTTGAAGCAGGAGCGGCACGACACCTTGCAGCTATCCAGTTTCGTCCCACGCACGTCTTGGTGTTGCCGAAGAACTGGCAGCCGCTCGCTACGGCACCGTTGAGCTCTCTGCTCGAGGCAGTGAAACGCCGGGCCACGCTGCATTTGCCCGTGATTGCAGCTTTGATGCCCGCGGCGGATATGGTCGAAGCGCGCCGGATTCTCGAGGCAGTCCGGACAGGCGAGGATGCAATCCTCGCTCACTCAGCCGGTGTTGCCTTGCTGGTATTGGCGCAGAACACGGCAAGTGTTCCCGGCGTGAGAGAAGGGGGAGAGGGACGGTGAAGGACAATGCAGGAGACGCTCTCGACAACGCGGAGGTCGAGCGTCAGCTCCAGATTCTCCTGCGTGGCACGGAGCAGGTGATTTCGCGCGAGCAACTCGCCGAACGTCTGGGCCGGAGTCTCGCGCGCCGGGAGCCTTTGCGCGTGAAGCTCGGTGTGGATCCCACGGCCGCAGCCCTGCACCTCGGATTCACGCTGGGTTTGCGCAAGCTGCGTCAGTTTCAGGACCTCGGACACATCGCAGTCCTGATCATCGGTGATGCGACGGCCATGGTCGGAGATCCCACCGGACGCAACAAGGCCCGCCCTCGGCTCGACGCGGCAACGGTGGACGCCAACGCAACACACTATCTCGAGCAGGCCATGAAGGTTCTCTCGCCGGAGCGTCTGGAAGTGCGACGCAATGGCGAGTGGTTGAAGCGCCTCGACTTCGACGGGTTCATTGACCTTGCATCGCGGAGCACCGTGGCACGCATGTTGGAGCGTGATGACTTCTCGAAACGCTGGAATGGAGGCGTTGCAATCCAACTCCACGAGTTTCTCTATCCCTTGCTCCAGGGTGCGGACAGTGTGGCGGTTCGAGCCGATGTGGAGCTGGGCGGCAGGGACCAGTTGTTCAATCTTCTGGTTGGGCGAGACCTCCAGGAACAACACGGTCAGGTTCCGCAAATCTGCATGACCACGCCGCTGCTGCTCGGCCTTGATGGCCAGCGCAAGATGAGCAAGACCTACGACAATTGGATCGGCATCAATGAGTCGCCCGAGGAGATGATGCTGAAGGTGATGCGCATCACGGACGGCATGCTGCGCGACTGGATGTTGCTGTTGACGGATCTTGATGAGGCGGCGATTGCCGGACTTCTCGCCGTGGGCGTGAATCCACGCGATGCCAAACTGGAACTGGGGCGTCGGATTGTGGCTTGCTACTGGGGCGAGGCCGCTGCAATGGCCGCAGCGGAAGCATGGCTGCGCCGTGTTTCGCGCAAGGAAACAGATGCGACAGTTCCGGTGCTCTTGCTGCCGGGGGAGTGGCAGGGACGTGAGGTGTCGCTGCTGGAGCTCCTCGTGCACACAGGATGGTTTCAGAGCAAGGGCGAGGCGCGGCGTCAGCTCGAACAGCGCGCTGTGAGCCTCGGGGAACGGCGCATCGAGAACCCCGCCGAGCGCGTGTGCTGCGAAGCCGGGATGCTCCTGCGCGTCGGCAAACAACGCCTCGCCATGCTGCAGTGGAAGGAGCTCGCGTGACTCTCGACCTGCTGCTCCGTGGTGGTGAGGTGTTCATCGACGGTGAACTGCGGCGCGGCGATCTCGGCATCAGTGCTGGGCGAGTCGTGTGGCCTGTTTCTGCGGATGCAACAGCCCGGCGCACCCTGGATGTGCATGGCTGCATGATTCTCCCGGGCATGATCGATACCCACGTGCATTTCCGGGAACCGGGTCGTACGGACAAGGAGGATTTCGAGAGCGGTACTCGGGCCGCGGTGCTCGGCGGTGTCACCACGGTTCTGGAGATTCAGAACAACGAACCGTTGATGACGGACGTGGCGTCATTGCGCGCGAAGCATGCCCTCGTGGGTCCCAAGTCATGGTGTCACTACGGCCTCTACGCCAATGTCGGCTTGGAGAATCTTCCGAAGCTCGTCGAGCTTGCGGAGGAGGTCTGCGCCTTCAAGGTGTTCATGACGCAGAGCGTCGGGCCGCTCACAGTCACCGGGCTCGGCGACCTGTGGCGCGCCATGCAGGCCGTGCGTGCGACCGGCCGCGTACTCGCTGTTCACGCCGAGGCTGACAGCATCTGCAAGATTGCTCGCGAGGGCTTGCCCGACACATTCGCCTCGCACGCCCGCTCCAGGCCGGCGCTTGCTGAGGCTGCGGCCGTTGCTGAGGCGTTGGAACTCGCCGCCGCGACCGGGGTGCCTGTGAACCTCGCGCATCTTTCGACGGCACGCGCGGTCGCATTGGTGGCAGACGCGAAGCATCGCGGTATCGCTGTGAGCGCCGCTACCTGTGCGCACTACCTCCGCTTCACCGAGGACGACGTGGCACGCGAAGGTGCTGTTCTCAAGGTGAACCCACCGATCAAGGCAGCCAGTGATAGGGCTGCACTCCTGAAGGGCCTTCGCGAAGGCGTGATTGATCACGTCCACAGCGACCACGCTCCGCACACTCCGGGAGAGAAGGCGCGGCCATGGAGCGGTGCGCCCTCCGGAATTGCCGGTATTCAGTATCAGTTGCTGGAGCTGCTCGAAATCCACTGGCGTGGTGAACTGCCTCTCGCCGATCTCGTGCGGGCTGTTTCAGCGGCACCTGCGCGGGCTTTCGGCCTCAGGGATCGCGGCACGCTGGCAGCCGGCAGCGTCGCGGACCTTGTGGTCATCAGCAAGAACGAGCCTTCGACGGTCCGTGCAGAAGACATTGCTTCGCGTTCCGGAGCCACGCCCTGGATGGGATGCCATTTCCGTTCCTCGATCAAGGCGACTTTGGTGGGCGGAGTGGTGGCTGTGGAAAATGGTCGCGTGATCGGTCGCCCGGCCGGGAGCCGCGTGTCCGTGGACCGTATGATCTGACGGCGAGGTGTCCTCATGCGCGCGTTGCTCTTGCTGCTGGTCCTCGGGAGTCTCCTCCCGGCCGACGATGTCACTCTGAAGAACGGTCAGGTCCACAAGAACCTGACCCTCGTGAAGGAAATGCCCAAGCAGTTTCAGTACGAAACGCTGGACGGGCGCGTGCTTACCTTCATGAAGGATGCGGTTCAGGACCGCATCGTGGCTGCCACTCCACTGGATGAGTTCCGCAAGCGCAGAGGCGCGCTTCCGGCCGGAAACGTTGCCGCGATGGTGGAGCTTGCGGCGTGGGGCCAGGAGCAGGGAGTCAGCAAGGAGACCAAGAAACTCTGGGACGCCGCGCTGAAGGCTGATCCAGAGAATGCCGCAGCGCGCGCTGCGCTCGGGTTTCACAGGCTGGACGGAAAGTGGTTGAGTGAAGCGGAGTTCGCGAAGGCGCGTGATGCGAGTCTCGAAGCAGGTTGGAAGCTGCGTGGCTGGCGCAAGGTGAAGGACAAATGGTTGCGCCCTGTCGAGGCCTTTCGCGCGGAAAAGGGCCTCGTCGAAGTGCAGGGGCAATGGGTGACGGTGGCTCAGCAGAAGAAGATCGAGACCGAAAAGCTGAACTGGTGCGCGTATGGCACGTGGGTCAGTGCCGATGACAAGCAACAACTGGATGCCGGCCTGCTGAAGGAAAAGGGCAAATGGGTTCCGGCCGCAAATCTGGATGCGGCTCATGCAGATCAGAAGAACCCTTGGACTTTGACCACGGGCACCGTTGCACTCAACACCAACGTGCGCCATGAGCGCGCGCTGAAGATCCTGAGTGTCGCTGACGACATCTATAGCGGGCTGGTGAAGGTCGGCGGGGTGCACCCAGACAGCAACGGCAAGTGGATGCCACTGCTGCTGCTCGTCGGACGCGGCATCAAGTCGTACCAAGGCATGGGTGCAGCATTCGGTGCCAGCGATCGCGAAGCGAACCACTCCAGCGGGTACGGCGCTTTCATGAGCAGCAAGGGACTGGGCGATTTCGGCGGGCTTGCCCTGACCTATGACAACGATGACGATGACTGGATGAGAGTCTGGGTTGGTCACGCACTCGGGCATGCCTATCTCGACCGGTTCAAGCCGGAAGACACGCACGAAGAACGACTCACGGAAGCGTTCGCGGGGTACGCCGCGGCGTTGCACGGCGGGTCATGGCAACCGACTTGGTGGTACTGGTGCCGTTGGTTGAAGGATGGCCCGATTCCGGATGCGAGCAGAATCATCGAAGCTGCGAGCTACCGGGATGACAAGTCGCTTGCATGGGCTGGCACGCTGCTGCATTGGCTTTCGAAAAAGAATGAGACTGCATTCGGCGAGTTCTGGGAGACGTTCGGCATGGGCCGCGGGAACGCGGCTGATCTGCTGAAGGCCTGCTGCAGCGTGGACGGAAAACTCGACGCGAAGGCCATGGACGAGGAGTTTCAAGCTTGGGTCACGAAGATGCGCGGAACCTTCAGGCCATGGGACAAGTAGTGCGCGGCGCTTGACTTCCACGGCCATGCACCTCTAGGCTCCCGCATCGGGAGTGGGCTCCGCGCGCGAACAGTGCTTCGTGCTGCAGGGCGCCTGATGGCCTTTGGTGGCATTCAAGGGTTGGCAATTCAGAACTCAGGTAGTCATGTCTCAAAGAAAGTGCCACCACTGTGGTGCGGTGTACAAGGATGCAGCTGCACCCGGGTTCAACAACCTGTGCGCCTGCGGGGCTTCGTTGCATTCATGCGCGAACTGCGTCCACTTTGTGCCGCGTGGCAAGCTCTGGTGCCTGAAGCCAGGGGTGCCGGTGATCCGTGACCCCAACGCATCCAACCGCTGCGAGGGGTTCGAATTCCTGATGGACCATCACGGCGGGAACGCTCCGGCGCGAGATCCAGGGGCCGGGCAGCGCGGTGGTGATGCCCTGCAGCGTTGGAACGACTTGTTCAAACCCGAGAACTGAGAGTTGCTCCGGTGTCCTTACATAACAAGGATTATCGGACCATTGGTTCCGCCCAACACATCAAAACAAGGCACAATTGAACGCGGCTCTCAGCGTGTCTGACCCGCGGCCAGCCACCGTTCCAGGCGATGAAACTGGCTGTGCAGATCGTCCTCGGCAACATCGAGCGGGGCTTTGAAGAACACCCCGAGTTGGGGCATGGCTCCCGACTCCCCGCGCTCTTTCGCGACGAGCGCCATCCTGATCATGTCGAGGATCAGTGGCGCAGCGAGCACGCTGTCCGTTCCAGCCCACGTAAACTGAAGCGACATGCGATGGCCGAGGAACCCGGCAAAGTGAACGAAGTCCCAAGCCGTCTTGTTGTCTTCGAGGCTCGGAACGTAGTCGATCCGCACCAGTGAGTCCGGGGTGTAGCCGAGGATGCGCCCGAGGATGCCGTCCTTGTTGCGCACCTTGGCAGCCTTGTGTGCGGGATCACGAAGAACCTCGCCATCGCGATCGCCCAGGAGGTTGTAGCCCATCCACGAAAGCACTTGCAGATTGCGGTAGCGGAACATCGGAGCCAATGCTGACTTCACCAACGTCTCGCCCGTCTTGCCGTCATTGCCCATGTAGAGGACGCCACGCAGGTTCGCGATCTCGCGCACTCCTTGCGTCAGGAAGGCTTCGTTGGGTGTGAAGTTGAGAATGGCATCCGCTTCAAGAGCGGCAGCCGCGCCATAGATCTCTGACGAACGCAAGCGATCCGTGTTCTTCCGGACCGCCCCCAGCAGCGCATCCATCGAGCGATGGTGCGCTGCTGGCCGCAGCGGCGGCTCGGTGCTGGCCACGTTGACGACAATGAGCTGGTCCAGAGACTCCCGCTCTCGGAACTGACGCAGGTCTTTCCTGAACTGGCCGAGCATCGCTCGCGGCAGGAGGTTTCGCACACTCTTCTTTTCGGCAAGACGCCGGATAGCCGGTCCACAGTTGAGCACCGCACCCTTAACAATCCGGCTCTCGACTGCATCCAAGTCGCGGCGAATGGCAGCCAGAGAGTCCTGAGGGAAACAATGCGTGGCGGCGGCCACGGCTGCAGCCGAAGCGTGCAGCGAGCAGCCGCGGATGTCATGTCCCCCGAAGACAAAGGAAGAAAATGGCGCCCACGCAACACTGCGCCCGGATGGGCCTTCGGTCAACAGCCCCGTGGCCGGAACGAGGCCGTGCGCAAGCATGCGCGTGCCGGCGACAAGTGTGGTGGCAAGACCTCCCCGGGCGCCTATGAGCCACACACCGATGCGAGGTTGCTTGCGCGCCATGGTTCTGTTTTTTAGCAAAGCTCTTGTCAGTTCACTGACGAGCGATGTTCACGGTCGAGGAACGCCGAGGTGGCGCCCACCAGCGGCATGCGCCGCCCGACTCCGAATGCTTTCGCCGACAGTTTCAGTCCCGGAGCGGCCTGGCGGCGTTTGTACTCGGCGCGGGCCACCAGACTGAGCACGCGATCCACCAACTCTGCTTCCAAGCTCTGCTCGCGATCGAGGATGGCTCGCACACCCAGCCCCTCCTCAATGTGCAGTTGCAGGATGCGATCGAGGACTTCGTAGGGCGGCAGCGAATCCTGATCCAGTTGCCCCGGCCTCAATTCCGCTGAGGGTGGCTTGGTCATGCTGTTCGCGGGGATCCAGCCTTGCGCCGCGTAGCCTGCGGCAAGGGCATAAACTTCCGTCTTCCAGAGATCCGCGAGCGGTGCAAGGCCCCCGCACATGTCGCCATAGAGTGTGCAGTAGCCCGTGGCTAGTTCAGACTTGTTCCCCGTGCTGAGAACCATGAAGCGCGTTTCGTTGCTCAGAGCCATGAGCAGCACACCGCGCAGCCGCGCTTGGAGGTTTTCCTCGGTCAGGCCGAACTCGTGCGGACTCGTCACCTTTGCGAGCGTGCCGAGCGCGGCTTCAAACATGGGCTCGATACTGACTTCGTCACAGCGAATGCCGAGCGCCTGAGCAAGGGCGAGCGCATCGTGAAGGCTGCCAGCAGAACTGAAGCGGGACGGCATGGCCAGCCCCCGCACGCGGGCAGCCCCGAGGGCATCGACGGCCAAGGCCGCCGTGAGAGCAGAATCAATGCCTCCGGAGAGTCCCAGCAAGACGCCCGGAAACCCGCACTTGTCCACATAGTCGCGCAACCCGAGCACGACCGCGGAACGCAGCTCCCCTGCCGGATCTCGCTTGTCCCCGTGCTGCGCGCGGGAGTGGACGATCGCTTCCTCGCAATGTGGGCCTCGAGCAATCTCGGCACCGTGTTCATCGACAATGATCGAGTTGCCGTCGAAGATGATGTCGTCGCAACCACCGACGAGATTGCACAACGCCATGGGAACGCCGAGGCGTCGGGCCGTGGCGGTAACCAATGCACGACGACGCTCGGGTTTGCCACGAGCGAAAGGTGAAGCTGAGAGATTGAGAATCATGCGCGCTCCCGCAGCGACCAAGCGCGCCGCCGGATCACGGGCGTAGGGCTGTGCCTCCGGCGTGCAGGGATCAACCCACAAGTCCTCGCAGATGGTGACACCGACTGGAACGCCATTGATCTCCACGACGCAGGAATCCGCCGCAGGTTCGAAATAGCGCCCCTCATCGAATACATCGTAGTTCGGGAGAAGTTCCTTGCCCCACACGGCGCGAACCCGCCCCTGGTCGAGGAGCAAAGCCGCATTGGTGAACGTCTTGCCGTGACCTGTGCGAGGGAGTGCGGTTCCCAGAATCAGTGGAATGCGCAGACGTGACGCCAACAGAGTCGTCAATTCAGCCGCGCGGGCCACGAACCCCTGACGGAACAGGAGATCTCTTGGCGGGTATCCAAGAAGCGCCAGTTCGGGAGTTACCGCAAGGGCAGCTCCTTCCTCTGCTGCCCTCCGGGCCGCGGCCTCGATGCGCTGTGCGTTGCCCTCAAGGTCTCCGGGCGTGCAATTCAATTGCAAAAGTGCGATCGCGTTCGTGTGCACGCACGACTGTAAGTCATGGCTGCGGGGTTTCATGCTCAGCACGGCAGTGCTGTCCTCTCCGCACAACACAACCGCCTTGACTGATCCAGCGGAATCCCTGTACTCTTCCAGCAGCTGCGGCTTGCGAAGCATGTTGGCGCTCCCTGCGCAACCAGCATCGGATGCTCACGAGAGGTTCACGTCGCGTGAAAAACTGCACCCTTTCCGCTTTGCTCACTGGGGTCATTGCGTTGTGGATTGCGAGTCCAGCTTGGGCTCATGGTGGGGCGTACCAAGGACCCGTTCCCACGCCTTATCCCGTGCCGCCTCCCTTTCAGCCACCAACCACGCCGGGCACCAATCTGCCACCAACGCAGCCCGTTGGACCGCTGCCTCCACCAGGAACAACGCCGGGACCTGCACCCACCACGCCCACGCCTGGTGACGGGGGAAGTTACGCCGGGCCTCGTGGCGGCGGCACTCCGGGGTACAGCGGCCCGGTTGGAGGTGGCAGTCCCGGCTACTCCGGACCGGCTGGCGGCGGGACCATTCCAGTGGGCGCGGGCGGAACGACGCCTGTCTCTGGTGGCAGCCCAGCCCGCCCCGCACCAAGGTCGCGCGCCTCGGGTTCTGGTCCGAGCGCACCTGCAGGACGCGGATTTGGCGGCAGCACGGGAGCACGTGCTCACGCCAAAGCGAGCGAGCGTTCAGAGAGCTGGGATTGTTGGTGGGCTCTCAACGAAGCGCGCTACCTCAACCTCAAGAACAAGGTTCGGAGCGAGCCATCCCGTTCCGGAACGGAAGATGACTTTCTTGGTGGGACGCTCTCAGGCAGTGTTGCACGTGTGGGTGCGCTCCAGATCCGAAAGGAGATTCTTCCTTCTTTGCGCGCGGCGCTGAAGGACCCGTTCTACGACGCACGTGCCGGAGCCGTGATTGCCCTCGGCAAAGTGGCCGACAGCTCCATGCCTGATGTACTCGCGGACATCCGACTCCTGCTCGCGGACGGCAACAGGGTGGTTCAGGAGTCGGCCTGTCTGGCGTTGGGCATTCTCGGAAACAAGAACGCGCTTCGGGACCTCTCGGATGTCTACCGGGACACCCCTCGCGGGCGCCAACTGGCCGGCAAAGCCGGTGCCGAAGTCCCTGTGCGTATGCGCACTTTCGCGTCCGTCGCTGTCGGTCTCATCGGAGCTCGCGAGGGTTTTGGCCCAGGCGAATACCATCTCGAAGATCTCGTTGCGCGCGCGACCATCAAAGCTGCAAACCACGACTTGCAGGTCGGCGCGGCCTTGGCGCTTCAGTCATCACAATTCATGAGCAGTGCCCCCGAAGTGCTCAGGGCATTCAAGAACGAGAAACTGGATCCTGCCGTGCGCGCACATGCCGGCGTGGCACTCGGAAAAATCGGCGCGAAGGCCGCGATTCCGGAACTCGTGAACGGTCTCGATGACCAGGATTCGAGCGTTGCCAACTCGTCAGCCATCAGTCTCGGTCTGTTGGCCGAGCGACGTGACCACCATGCCATCGAGAGCTTGATTCGCTGCGCTGAGTCCGCACCAGCTCGATCCACACGCAACTTCTGCCTCATCGCACTCGGTGAAATCGGTGATCCGAAGGGCATGGCGCTCCTCTTGGCACGGCTTGACAAGGGGCAGACTCAGGGGCTGACCTTCTCTGCTCTGGCTCTTGGCATCATGGGGAGCAAGTTCGAAGACTGCAGAGAGACCGTCGGCAGTGCTTTGTTCGGGGCTTACAGGAGGCTCAAGTCCGATCAGGAGAAGGCAGCCGTCGCCATCGGCCTTGCACTCTGCGGTCATGAGCCCGCAGGCACCATGTTGGCAGAAGATCTCGTGAAGGGGCAAGGCAACCAGGACCTCAAGGGGCACCTCTGCACCGCACTTGGTCTCCTCCATCACGCGGACAGCATCTCCGCTATTCAAGAGCTCGCCGCGCAGCGCGGCGACCAGGATCTGCGCAAACGAGCGGCCATGGCACTCGGCCTCCTCAAGGATCCGGATGCCGTGAGTGTGCTTGCCAGAGTCATCAGCGATTCATCAGCCAGCAAAGCCATCCTCGGCGCGGCAACCGTCGCCATTGGATACATCGGCGACCGGCGTGCGGTGCCGATCCTCGTTTCCATGCTGGAGAACAGGCAGGGCGATGTGCAGGATGTAACGCGCGCGTTTGCAACAGTGGCCCTTGGCATCCTCGGCGACAAAGACGACATCCCCTGCATCTCGAAGGTGCAAGAGAACTCGAACTACCTCGCCCCGACCGAAGCTCTCGCGGAACTCCTGACGATCCTCTGAAGCCAGCCCAGCTGGACTCGACGCCCGGATGCGACCCGACGCATCCAGGCGTCTTGCGTTGAGGCGGACAAGCTCTCATTTCGCCCTGTCGGGGGGTGTGGGAGCCCTGATCCTGAGCAACGGGGATGTTCCCTCAAGGGAACACGTGTGCGATTTGGAAACAAAGTTGTTTCGGAGTGAGGGCCGAGAGCCAGCGGGCTTTGAGAAGCTCATTTCGCAGCACTCATTAGTCGTTGCCCGATGGCAAGTTACGAGCGTACTTTTTATTGAGCGCTCCGACCATGTTCAGTGCAGTTTGGCACAGACTTTGCTTGTGTCTTTTTAGCCCCCTGCGGCTGCACTCGCCTGAAACGCGGGTGTCTGGAGAAAGATCATGCGCAACACGTTCTTTGCTGCGGCCTTGCTGCTGACCTTGGGTCTGGTGGCAAACGTCGCTCTGGCCCACGGTGGCACCTATCAGGGGCCGTCCGGCGGTGGCACCCCTGGTTACACCGGCCCCATCGGTGGCGGCACCGTCGGTCCTCAACCCGGTGGCACGACTCCTCCCGGCACGGGCGGTTCGACGCCTCCCCCGGGCGGCGGTGCAACCCCGCCCCCGAGCTCCGCACCGACTCCGCGTCCGGTGGCTCGCAACACCGGTCCTGCGGCAGGCCGCGGCTTCGGTGGTTCCACGGGCGGTCGCGCCAAGGCGAAGTCCGATGATCGCACCAGCGAATGGGATTGGTGGTGGGATCTCAATGAGGAGCGCTACCTGAACCTCAAGAACAAGGTGCGTAGCCAGGAGGCCAGCTCCGACAACAAGGACACCTTCCTCGGTGGCAGCCTCGGTGGCGGTGCCTCCAAGGTGAGCGCGAACCAGATCCGCAAAGACATTCTTCCTTCGCTGCGCCTCGCGCTGAAGGATGCTTTCTATGACGCTCGCGCCGGTGCGGTGATCGCGCTCGGCAAGGTTGGCGATAAGTCCATGCCGGAAGTGCTCGCGGATCTCCGCGGCATGCTCGCCGACAAGGACAAGATCGTGCAGGAGGCTGCTTGCCTCGCCCTCGGCGTCCTTGGCAACAAGGAAGCTCTCGCGGATCTCTCTGATCTCGCACGCGACAGCAAGCGTGGCCAGAAGCTCGCCGGCAAGGAAGGCGCGGAAGTGCCTGTGCGCATGCGCACGTTTGCGGCGGTGGGTATCGGTCTCATCGGTGGGCGTGAAGGCTTTGCGGCTGGCGAGACCTACCTCAAGGACCTCGTCACTCTCGCGACGACCAAGTCGCCCAACCAGGACGTGCAGGTCGGACCCGCAGTGGCACTCCAGGTCGTCAAGACCCAGGATGCCGTGCCCTCCCTGATCAACATGTTCAAGGACGAGGAACTGGACAAGTGGGTGCGCGCTCACGCGGGCGTGGCTCTCGGCAAGATCGGCGCGAAGGCGGCGATTCCGGAACTCGTGAAGGGCCTTGATGACAAGGAATCGTTTGTTGCGAACTCGTCGGCCATCAGCCTCGGTCTTCTAACCGACCAGAGCGACCGCGAGACCATCAACAAGCTCATCCGTTACGCGAAGAGCGCGCCCGAGCGTTCGACGCGCAACTTCTGCATCATCGCGCTCGGCGAAATCGGCGATCCGAAGGGCAAGGCTCTGCTTCTCGAAAACCTGCAGAAGGGCCAGATGCACGACCGCACCTTCTCCGCCATCGCGCTCGGCATCATGGGCAACAAGTTCGAAGAAGGTCGCAGCGAATCCGGCCAGGTGCTGGTGGAAACCTACAAGGCCCTCAAGGCCGATCAGGAGAAGTCAGCCGTCGCCATCGGCCTCGCACTCTGCGGTTATGAACCCGCTCGCGAAATGCTCGCGGAAGATCTCGTGAAGGGTCAGGGCAACCAGGACCTCAAGGGTCACCTCTGCACCGCCCTCGGTCTCCTCAATCACGCCGACAGCATTCCAGCCATCCAGGAACTCGCACGCCAGAAGGGTGACCAGGATCTGCGCAAGCGCGCAGCCATCGCCCTCGGCCTCCTGAAGGACCCGGATGCGGTGGATGTGCTCGAGAAGGTCATCACGGAATCGTCGGCCAGCAAAGCCATCCTCGGCGCGGCAACCGTCGCCCTCGGATACATCGGCGACCGCCGTGCGGTGCCGATCCTCGTGAGCATGGTGGAGAACAAGAAGGGTGACGTGCAAGACGTGACCCGCGCGTTTGCCACCGTGGCCCTCGGCATCCTCGGCGACAAGGACGATATTTCCTGCATCTCGAAGGTGCAGGAGAACTCGAACTACCTCGCCCAGACTGAAGCTCTCGCGGAACTCCTGACGATCCTCTGAGGATTTCGCCATGACGAATCAACGCCCGAAAGCCCATCCGCGCCTTCGGGCGTTGTTCGTTGGTGCGAGCCTGTGTCTCTTGATGTGCCGTCCCGCTCAGGCCCAGGATCCATTTGGTGCAGCCTATGGAGTCGCGTCCGGCAGTTATGTGGGCGGCGCAACGACAGTTCCGGTGCCCGTGCCGGTCGTTCCCGGAACGCTCTACGGGACGACGAGCGAACCTGGCAGCTCTGCGTCCGCGGGTTCGGCGTCGGGGACAGCGACTCCTTCGAGCAGTACAAACTCATCGTCCACGACCAGCAAGTTTGGTGCGGGAGGCCGCTCGCGCGCCAAGTCCAGCGCAGCCAGCCCTGACTGGCGCCATTGGTGGGCCAACAACTCTGAATCCTGGATCAGGACGCGCGCTCACATTCGCGACATCAGCCTGCGTCGCACGGACAGTGCGGGCACTGAATCACTCCGGGGGTTCGATCCCATCGGTCCATCGCGCGCACGGCGGGAGATTCTCCCGCTGTTGCAACAGGCGCTGCGTTCAGACGAGCCGGCCCTGCGTGCGGCCGCAGCGGTTGCGTGCGGCCGCATCGGAGGACCTGGAGACGACGCGCTGCGCCAGAGCATGACGACGCTTCTCGGAGATCCTCTGCTTGATGTTCAGGCTTCGACGCTCCTCGGGCTCGGATTCCAAAGACATGAGGATTCCATTGCCCTTCTCGCAGCGATTGCGACCGACAGCGGCCTCGGGCGTCAGCTCTTGCGTCAGCCGGATGGAGTCCCGACTCAACTCCGCTCAGTGGCGTGAACATCTTTGGCCATGGTTGTCGCCAGGACGAGATCCCCACTCGCCGACGGTGTCGCTGCGCTGCTCATGCGCATCGCTCTTGCGGATCTTCCATCCATGGATCTGCGCGGTTCTGCTGTGCTGGCCACCGGGCTGGTCGGAGATGACGCCATCGTTCCACAACTGGTCGCGCTCGTGCGCGATGAAACGGCCGAGAGATCCCTGCGTGCCAACGCCTGCACGGCGCTCGCCAAGCTCGGTGGTGCGAGCGCCGTTCCAGTGCTTGCAGAAATCACACTCTCAGGGAGCGCACTCCTCGCGCCAGCGGCTGCAGCGGGCCTCGGGATGGCCTGCGCTCCAGGCGACGAGTCGGCGTTGCGGACTCTGACGAACGCGGCCTCGAGTTCCGATCGGGCCATGCTGAGCGCCGCCATTGCGGCATTGGGAGAGATCAAGAGCCCGCGGAGCGTGACGGCGCTGGAGTCCATCGTTCAGAAGGGGGACAACTTTGCCTCTGCCCAGGCCGCCATTTCCCTCGCGCTCGCACTGGGAACGACGGCCAACGGAAGACAACTCGAGCTCCTGGCTGCAGCGCTGAAGACTTGTGGGAATCAGGAGGATCGCCCAGCCTTTACGCTGGCACTCGCCATCGTGCATCACCCCGATGCCGCTGCGGAAATCGAATCTGTGTTGACCCGGAAAAATCCCGACCGGGAGTTGGCATGGCACCACTGCACCGCAGCCGGGGTCCTTGGAGACCGTCGCCTCGTGGAGGCTCTCTCACCGTGGGTGCGTCAGTCGCGGGACCCCGCTCTGAGACAGAAGGCATCCCAAGCCCTGGCGGCATTGCACAGTGAACCGTTGCTGCCGGATCTGCTGGACGTTCTCAGCGAATCCAAGGCCAATCAGACGTCTCTCTTCGCGACCCTTGGCGCCATCGCCACCATCGGTGATGCGCGCGCCATTGCGCCTCTGACCAAACTGCTGGGCAAGGACGCCGGTCTTCCAGAACTGTCCCGTGCGGCCGTTTTCTCGGCATTCGGCCTTCTCGCCGACAAGGATTCCGAGCCGCTGCTGCAGCGCTGGCGGCATGGCGTTCAGCCCGCGGCGGCGGGTGCTGTCGTCAGGAGTTTGCTCAGGGTTCACTGAGCGCAGCGGGCGTCATGGTGACGAAGCGCTTCCACAAGAGGGCGGCTACGCCAGCCGCCAGAAGCGTTGCTCCCGCCAGCCACAGCCACTGACGCATGCGGACGGCTTCAAGCGAGGCTCTGTGCGCGGCGAGGCCTGTCGCTGCGGCGCTGCGCGTCTCCCCCGCACGTGTCCATGCTGCAAGAGCGGCGCGGGTGTCAAAATCGCGCAGCGCGATGTCCCCTTCCTGAGCGTTGAGTGCGGGGGCGGTCGGATCGGCGGCGAGTAGTGCTCGATTCGAGCTCGCGGCGCGGGTGAGCTGCCGCATCAACAGCAAGGCCTCTCCACGCCACCATTGGACGGCCGGGTCTGCACCGCGCCCAGCGAGCAGCGCGTCCTCCGCCTTCAGAAGCCTCTCCATGCCCCCGGGCTCGGTGGCAGCCGTTCTGTGAGCATCCGCGAGTGCCTGGTTGCGGGCGTTCAATGAGGAAGCAGCAGTGACAGCGCCCCAACCTCGGGGTTCCTGTGCGTGCACGGCCAGTGCAAACAGCAAGAGGGGTATCCATCGGGCAATAGCTGGCATGGCTCAACGCTGCCGGGACAGCGCCTCCAGAGGTGCGATGTCGTCCATGAGAACTCGTGCAGCAGAGTGGGCGGGACGCCAGCGGAAGGACCGTGCCGCCGTTGCTGCACCGCCGATGTCGCGTGTCGACGAGTGCACGGCGTGGGCGACGCTGCGTGTCGCCAGCACGACCGCACTCCAGGAATCCTTGACTGGCCAGATCGACAGGCCATCGAAGGTCGTCTGCAGGGTGGCAAGAATGGCCTGCATCAGTGGACCTTCCAGATTCCCGGCGCTGACATTGAGGGCAAACACGCCGTCATCCGCGAGATGAGTGACGACCTCGGAGAGGAACTCACGACTGCCCAGATGCGCAGGCAGTGCAAGTTGGTGCGCGAAGGCATCGAGGAAAATCGCATCGAATCTGGTCGCGGACGAGGCGAGCCCTCGTCGCGCGTCCCCTGCCATCCAGCGATCTCTCACGTTTCTCTGAGGAGCAAACAGACGGATGAAAGATGCAAGCTTCGGATCGATCTCAAGCGAGTGAATGCTCTCGATGTGCGCTCCGTACTGTGCGCGGAGGACCGCCTCCTGAGTCCCTGCACCTCCTCCGAGGACCAGCACCCTCGCTCCGGGACGAGACTCTGCCAGAGCGATCCCCATCAGGTCGTAGTACTGCCCTGTGAAATCGGATCCATCAATCCGCAGAGAGTGAAACTCTCCAAGCCCTTCATCCAGTGCCAGTCGCGTCTCGGATGCGCCATCCGGCCTCAGCACGCGCGAGAGATGGACATGCTGATAGTCCGTCTCCGCCAGCGCCAGCACTTCCGCCTCCGTGCAGCCGTCAGGCGACTCAGTCCAGCGACGAGCGTCCGGACCCTCGTGAACAAGCGGGATCAGGATCAACAAGAGGATCCATCCCACCATGCGGAGGCGTCCAGTGACCGGCAGCAACATGGCTGCGAGCGAGAACAGGATGGCGCACCCCGTCAGGGCGCCGCGGGGCCCGAGGCTGTTCAAGATGCCCCCTGCAGTGAGGGGCAATGCCAGAAGGCCTCCCAGTGTGGAAGCGGCAAGTGTGGTTCCCAATGGAAGCCCGAGCCCTGCCAGAAGCGGACTTGTCATGCTCATCAAGAGGACCGGGAGTGCGAGCATGAGAACGGCCACGCTGAGGCTCCCGATACTGAGGAGAGGAGAAGCATCAGCAGGATTGGTGCCGAGGGGAGGCGCGAGCGTTTCGGCCAGGGAGGTCAATCCTGAGCAAGAGATGGCAATCCATGCAGATGCCGATGTGAGTGCCAGGAACAAGGTCCGTGCGGCATGGCCTCGGCTTGAAGCTCGAGCACCCAGCAGAGCTCCCGCGGAACCCGCCACGAGCACCACGGCGATCACGCGCGTCCACACCCCGCCGGATGTGCCAAACCAGGGCGCGAGGGCTCGTACAGAGACAAGCTCGGTGCCCATCCAGCCACAGCCAACCAATCCGGAAACGAGAGCGAGCCGCCAGCGTCCGGTGCGATCAGATCCGGGCACGAGACCTCACCCTCCAGACTTCGCTGGCTCGGGCGCTTTCTCTTCGGGGACGGTGACGCGCACTTCCCCGACCATGATGGCGCTGGCATCCATGGGATTCTCGTTGGCGTAGTTCAGCATGTAATCCATGCTGCGTTCCACCTTCGTCTCGAGGAGCTCCTTGTCATTGACAAACACCTTCACGGGCTTGTCGAGATCCAGCAGGCGATCGTTCAAGTACACGCGACACGACTGGAGATTCGTGCTCTTGATCCTGACCGCATTGGCGGCGCGATCGACTGATGCCTCCACGACGACACTCAAGCCCGCATCCTTGTCGGCGTCACCGCGGTCGATCACGAACCAGGCCGTGCGTTTGTACTGACCGAGGTCATCGGTGATGTAGGTGATCGACTCCGGGAAAGGGCGCCGCGCGCGACCAGCGAACCAGGTCAGGATGTCGCGATTCGCATCGACGACCGGATCAACCTTCTGCGATCCGAGGGCGGCCCGTTCCTTCCCCGGCTCGAGGGCAGCCAGCGTCTTGAACTGCAGATCCACACCAGCTGAGGTTTGCACGTTCTCCAGTTGCGATTTCAGAATGCCACCGTCCGTGGTTGCAAACAGCTGGTTGCCGCGCGTGATGAACATCACTCCTGATTGGCCCTTCAGGTTTCCGAGAATCGCCTGGCTTCGTGGCCCCGCGTTCCGGACAGCCACGGAGGCAAACAGCTTGGGCTGCAAGGACGCGAGGTCGAGTGCGGCGCGGGCGCCGTCGCCACAGCCGTCGAGATGAATCCTGCTCGTGTCAATATTGCAGATGCGCAGCGCTTCCCCGAGGCACTTGCGGATTCCGAAGTAATGCACCGGCCCGAACCAGTCGATGCGCATCTGATCGCCGGCTTTCTTGCCCGCCGTTCTCTCGCCAATGCTCGGCGCAATGATGACGAACTGATCCCGCAACTCGCGCAGATCCTTGTCATTTCTGAGCAGTGTCTCCTCAAGGTACTTCTTGCCGTTGCTGCCCTTGTCGTGCAGCGCGACGATGAGAGGCCAGCTCTTCCTGCCGTCGTAGTTCGGAGGCAGATAAATCGTGTATTCAAATCCGAATTCCTTGCCGCGTTCGGTGTGATCCACGCGATCCTCGCGGGCCCGGCCGCACCCATCCGGCTTCTGCACTTTCCCATGGGCATTGACCCGCGCAAACACCTCCATCCAATCCTCGACGGAACGCAAGAGGTCCTTGTCCTTGTGAGCTGACTTGGCCTTCTCAAGGGAAGCTTTGAGAGCCTCAGTGGCCTTCTCGATTCCCTTCTCGCCCTTGCTGCCTTTGACAAGCCGCGCAGTGCGGAGTTCGGCAACGCAAGCGGCAAGTCCGTCCTTCTCGGCTTCCGTGAGGACGCCGGTTCCTTGAGCGACAACGGACACGAGAGAGAGGACAAGAGCGAACGCGGTGAGAATTGGTCTCATGAATGATTCCGAGGGGGCGCCGGCCAGGACACCGTGCTTGTGCGGATCGTAGGGCGCTGCGCAAGGAAGCGTCAACGGCTGCTCCGGGCCAGCCACGGATGCTTGGCGACAAGGTGGAGATACAGCGCGCGTGACCGAGCAGGATCCTCTTGCAGCACAGCCGCCGCCTCCTGCACGGCTTCATCGCGGGCCCCTCTTTGCAACAGCAATGCCGCCAGATTTTCGCGGGCATCCAGACCGGTTTCGAGTGTTCGCAGACTCTCGCGGAAGGCAGCCTCGGCGGCACTGAGGTCTCCCTGACCCAAGAGTGCCAATCCGAGGTAGTTCCAGGCCCGTGCGTGGGACGCGAGGTCAAGATCCTCACGGGCAACCAACGCGCGATAGGTGGCCAAGGCATCCTCCCTGCGCCCGGCTTGCAACTGCAAGACCCCGAGGTTCAGGGTGTCCATGTCATCCTTGCTGATGGCCAACGCGAGTTCCTGAACAACAACGGCATCCCCGAACTCGCGTCGGGCGACATGCGCGCCCGCGAGCCCCCGCAGTGCCGCTGTAACAGAGCTCTCGTCAAGACTGCCGGCCGCGTGCGCCTTGAGGAGGGCGCTCTTCGCTTCAGACAAACGACCCAGCGCGATCAGCACAGAACCGCGCTTGAACTCACCTTCCGGAGCGTTGGGCCGTCTGGCGAGATACGACTCGAAACCCGCGAGTGCTGCGTCGTTCCTGGAGCCAGCTTCATCTACAGCGGCCGCAAACCAGATGAACACTGCGTCACGTCCGCTTGGAACGACGGGCTTCATGCGTGCGAGAGCTGTGACCAGAAATGTGTCCGGCTTCTCCGCCTCGAATGCGCCAATGAAGGCACGAAAAATGGCCGGCGATTCGGGGATGTGCGGCAGGCACTCAAGCAGCACGTCGAGAGCGGTGTCCCGGTTCCGTGTCGCAAGAGCTGCGCGCAAACTGACCAGTGCAATGGCCTCGTCGGCTGGATGCCTCTGGCGCGCGCGTGCCAATCCCTCCAGAGCAATGGCGGACCTGTTGCTCGCGAGCAGAACCTCGCCCCGCAGCCGGTCCACCTGTGCGCTTCCAGGCCGGGCGTTCTCTGCGACATCCAGCACCGCCAGCGCGCTCTCAAACTCCTCTGACCTGAAGCGTGCGTCGGCTTCCCACCACGCGAGATCAAACGCCTCTCCGCCACATTTCCGCGCGACGGCATACGACGCAGCCGCGTCAGTATAGGTGGCCCGGATGAAACTCCCCCCACCGCGCGCCCTGGAACCGGCGTCTTCCGCCATCGCGAACAACGCATGCCCGGCGAGCGTGTGTGTGCGAGGATCCTCAGGTGCGGTTGCAACGGCCAGATCGGACATGCCCCGGGCGTCCACGAACCGCGCTGCTGTGATGGCCGCTTCGGTCCCGAGCAGGAGCGCGTCCACGCTCACCGTGCGGGCTCCGATGGCACGCCGCACGGCATCCACGACTCCTGTCGCATCGCCTGCCACCAGTTGTGCGCGCAGCGCGACAACATCGGGGCCCTGGGCCTGGAGCAGCCACATGGAACCAGTGCAAGTGAGAAGAAGGAGTGCCAGCAAGATGCGGTGCATGCGTTCTTTCATACGTCGCACGGCTGATTGAAGCGAGGGGCTTCGCCGCTACGATGCACCCAGTATAAGTCCGCGGCCACCATCCCGTCACATCATGCAGCGCATCGCCGTCCTCGGTTCAACAGGTTCTGTGGGCCGGCAGGCTCTGGACGTGATTGCCGCACATCCGTCGGCCTTCGAGGTCGACAGCCTTGCAGCGGGGAGCAACGTAGCGGAACTGGCGCGTCAAGCGAAGCTCTTCAATCCGCGCCGGGCCATCATCGCTGACACATCGAAATGGGAACTTCTGAGGAGTGCACTGGCAGACCTCTCCATCGAAGTTGCTGCTGGTGCTGAAGCCATCGCGGAAGCTGCTGGCCACCGCGACGTGGATTGTGTCGTCGCCGCCATGACAGGCGTGGTCGGCTTGCCCTCGTCTCTCGCGGCAGTGAGGGCTGGCAAACGACTCGCTCTCGCCAACAAGGAGAGCATGGTGGCCGCAGGGCCGCTCCTCCGCGCTGCGGCGGCAGCCAGCGGAGCCGTCATTCTTCCGGTCGATTCTGAACACTCGGCCATTTTTCAGTGCCTCATGGCTGGTCAGCACGCAGAGGTGAAACGACTCATCCTCACCGCCTCGGGCGGGCCGTTCCGACAGCGGCCTCGCGATTCCTTTGACGCCATCACCGTGGAAGAGGCGCTCCGTCATCCGACCTGGAACATGGGCCCGAAGATCAGCGTGGATTCCGCCACCATGATGAACAAGGCCCTCGAGGTGATTGAAGCGCGGTTTCTCTTCGACCTCCCGGCAGCCCAAATCGAGGTCGTGGTGCACCCACAGTCCATCGTGCATTCGATGGTGGAGTTCCAGGACGGAACCGTGATGGCGCAGATGAGCCTCGCAGACATGCGCTTGCCGCTCCGTTACGCGCTGTCGTGGCCCGAGCGCTGGCAGGCCGATGCTCCCGGTTTCTCAGCCGCAAAGTTCGCGAACCTGCAGTTCGAGGAACCGGACGAGTTGAAGTTTCCTGCCTTGAGACTCGGAAAACTCGCCGCGGAGCGCGGCGGCACGGCCGGCGCTGTGCTGAACGCCGCCAACGAAGCGGCGGTGGCGCTGTTCATGGCGGGTACGTTGACATTCCCTGAGATCACGCGTCGGGTCGGAGCCGTTCTTGAGGCGCATCGCGTCATCGACGCGCCTGATCTGCAGGAAATCATGAACGCGGACCGCTGGGCCCGCGAGGAGGTCGTGCGCTGATGGAGAATCTCCCGTTCATGCTTTTCACTGCAGCCGGGATCGGCTTCATCATCTTCGTGCACGAGCTCGGGCACTTCCTTGCTGCACGCAGTGTCGGCGTCCGCGTCGAGGCCTTCTCCATCGGTTTCGGCCCCAAGCTCCTCGCCTGGACGCGAGGCAACACGCAGTACCGATTGGGACTCATCCCTCTCGGTGGCTATGTGAAGATGGCTGGAGAAGACCCGACGCGCCCGACCACCGGCAAGGACGATGAGTTCGGGAGCAAGACCGTTGCGCAGCGCGTGCTCGTCATCTCCGCCGGCGTGATCATGAACATGATCTTCGCGCTCGTGGCGATCCCGCTGGCGTTCACGATCGGCGTTCCCTTCGAAAGCCCCGAACTCGGGGCGGTGCAGCACGGAGGCGTGGCCTGGCGTGCCGGGCTCCTCCCCGGGGATCGCATCGTCGCCATCAACGCGCGGCGCGTGCTCACGTTCGAAGACATCCCCCTCGATCTGGCCGTGGCAGACGGGCCTGTGGATCTCGAGGTCCAACGCGGCCTGAGCCGACTGCACATCGAGGTGACGCCTGAACCGGATCCGGTCCGCGGTGTGCCCATGATCGGGGTTTCACCTGCAGCCGGCCTGGTGCGCATCCCGGCCTCAGCGTTCACGGAGCAGTCCAACGATCGTTCCGCGATGCAGCGCAAGGCTGCCCTGGAAGCCGGTGGACTTGCGGCCGGAACCGAAATCGTGCGCCTCAATGGGCTTCCCTATCGCAGAGATCACTGGGACGCGGAGGCGGCGCGCATTCGCACCAGTACGGAGCCCGTTGTCCTCGACGTTCTCGACGGCGGCAAGCTCCGCAGCGTGAGCCTGGCACCCCTGCGCGAGGACCAGCCGCAGGATGGGTGGCGCATCGGCGTGGCGCTGCGCAGGGATCGCGTGTCGCGAGTCCGTCCCGATTCTGCCGCCGACACGGCGGGTGTTCGCGCGGGAGACATTCTCGCTCAGGTCAATGGGCGCCCCTTGGAGGTGAGCGGAGATCTCGCGCTGCTGGTTGGCGGCGGCGAAGACCCACGGCGCCATGGAGCAAATGCGTCCGTCCGCGCACTCGAACTCGTCGTCACCAGAGATGGCCGCGCGTTGCCTCTCACTCTGGCCGGCCTCGACCAAGCGGGCCGCGCTGCATTCCTTGATGATATTGCGCTTGAGTCTCAGCACGCACTCACCATTGACGTGCTGGCTGGCAGCGTGGCCGCAAGTGCTGGGCTGCGTTCTGGCGACGTGGTGCAGGCCGCGAATGGCGCCTCTCTCAGCTCTTGGGACGCATTCCGTGACGCCATCAAGGCCTCCGCTGGCAACGCGTTGACTCTGCGTGTCAGCCGGGGCTCTGAACAAGTGGATTGCAGCGTCACTGCGCAGAATGAGGCCGAGAACATCATTCTTCCCGCTCTCGAAGAGGTCCCGAAGAGCGAGACGGTGTGTCTGCCAGTCGGTGAGGCGATTCAGACCGGCTTCCTGCACACAGGACGCGTCGTGCGTCGAGTGGTCGAGACCTTGCGTTCCGTCTTCACGGGCAGGGTCTCAGGCAAGCACCTCGGTGGCATCATCACCATCTTCCGTGCCTCTGTGACCTACTCGCAGATTGCCATCACGCGCGGCCTGCTCTTCATGGCACTGGTCTCCATCAACCTCGCGATCCTGAACATCCTGCCCATTCCGGTCCTCGACGGAGGGTGGCTGATGTTCCTCATCATCGAACGCGTGCGCGGCAAACCCTTGCCCGAGCGCGCCATGGGCTGGTTCCAGTACGGCGGACTCGCGCTGGTCCTCGGATTGATGATCTACGTCACCTGGAACGACATCGCGCGTCTCGTGGGCTGGATGTGAACACACGCGAGTGGCTGCGGTTCCTGCGTATCCCGAACGCTGTGACCGCAGCCGTGGATGTGCTTGCTGGTGCCCTCGTGGCTGGGTGCCCATGGAGCCTCGGACTCGGCGTTGCAGCCGCTGGTTCCGCAAGCCTCTACGCCGGGGGCATCGCACTGAACGACGTGATGGATGCAGAGCGCGATGCGCGGGAGCACCCCGAACGGGCGCTCCCCTCCGGCAGACTCTCACGCGCCGTTGCGCTGCGCACAGCCATCCTGCTCCTCGGCCTTGGCGTGCTCCCTGCAGCGCTTGCACCGGAGCGCCTGCCCGTCGTCCTCGTCATGCTGACAGGCATCGTGCTCTATGACCTGCTGCCGGACACCATCCCGTGGCTGCAGGCTCTCGCTCTCGGCACCGTGCGCGGCTGCAATATCCTGTCAGGAGCACTGCTTGCGGAAAGCCCGCTCGACCCACGTGTGGCTGCAGCCTGTGCGGGATACGGAATCCTCATCCTCGTGCTCACGCGCGCCAGTCAGTGTGAAGGCACCGGACGCTCGGTGCGGATTCATGGCAGGTTTCTCTTCTGGGCGTTTCTTCTCCCTTTTGCCCTGTGGCTGAATCCGGACACCCTCGGAGCGCATCTGCCGGAATTCGCAGCCACACTGGCGCTTGCCGCTTTTCCGCTCTACACCGCCTGGCGCGTCGACAGTTCACCGGCGGAACTCGTGCGCACGACGCTGCGCCTGATCATTCCATGGATGGCGCTGCTCCTGTGGTGCTCAGGCCACGCTCTGGATGCGCTGCTGATTGCCGGGTTTGCCCTGCTTCAACTCGCCGCGATCCGCTGCCTGCAATTCAGGGCGAGTTGATGAGACCACGTTGCACCAGGATGCGCACGGCATCCTCACGTGTCTTGATGCGCCCTTCCAACTGACTCCAGCGCAGGCGCCGCAGCCAATGTCCGAGATCACGGCCACGGGGCAGGCCGAGAGCCATGAGGTCATTGCCATCACAGAGAGGTGCCGGGAGTTCATGGCCGTGCGTCTGCCGCAGGGCCTCCAGGCGCGCCAGAATTCCGGCGGCACCGCCTTCCGCACACAGGAGGTCTTCGTGGAGACAAGCACCCGGGCGCGTGGCCAGCAGGCGCTGTCGAGCAAGGCTGCAGTCCCCCAACGCGGCGTACCTGCGACGGCTCGCCAGCAATTCCTCGAGGGTGCGCGCTTCTTCGCGGGACAAACGCAGCGCAACGCACAACTGCTCGCAACGTCGACCAAGCTCGCGGCGAGTCTCAAAGAACGGGACGCGCAGAACGACGGCAAGAAATGCTGTCAGAGAGCGCTGCTGGAGGCGATCGGCGCAGAGGGCCTGCTCTTCCACGGCAGCGAAGGAAGCTCCGGGCAAGGTGAAGCGGGCGAGCCCGGTGGCCGCGAGAGTGCGCAGCGCATCACCGCGCCGCGCCAGTGGCCGCTCGGCAATCTTCCGCAGTTCATCGTGAATGCGCTCGCCGGCCACGAGCGTCATCCGCTCGCGACACTCCGCGATCGCGGCCAGCGTCGCGGCCTCGATCGTGAAATCGGCGCTGGTCCCGAAACGAACGGCGCGCAGCAAGCGGAGGGCATCCTCGCCGAACCGGGCGGCCGGATCGCCGATGCAGCGGATGAGGCGGAGTTCGAGATCCCTCCTGCCTCCAATCAGATCCAACACCGTGCGCTGTCGCACATCGAAGAGCAAGGCATTCACCGTGAAGTCGCGGCGTTGAACGTCTTCTTCCACGGTCCCGAAGCGCACCTCTTCCGGCCGACGGCCATCGCGGTAAGCACCATCACTTCGGAAGGTGGCGACTTCAAACCACCGACCGCATGTGCGCACTTGCATGACGCCGAACGCCTTTCCGATGGGAAGCGTGGACTTGAAGAGCTCGGCCAGACGGTCGGGGCGCGCATCCGTCGTGATGTCAATCTCCGTGGCCTCTTCGATGGGCTGACCGAGCAGGTGATCGCGCACCGCACCACCGACAATCCAGGCGCTGTGCCCATGAGCCAACAACCGCTCGATCACCGTCACGGCGGCGGCGTATGTGCTGACGGTGCTCATGGGGCGAGGTTACGGCGCGGCTCCGGTGCCGTCCACGCTGGCGTCGAGGCCGCGGTCATGGCACGATCGGCACATGGACTCGACGTGGCGCCGACTCGGCTGGTGCGATTGCGGCGCGTTCGTGCTGTTGGTCGCCGCGGCGCTCGTGCCTTGGCGCGCTGGCGACAGGGCGGAGCTGATGCTCGACAACGAGGTTCAAGTCCAGCGTCGCCTCGCGGAGGTGGAGGTGCTGGTCCGGCGCGCCGAAGGTCGCGTGCGCACGCCCGACCTGCAGCGCTTGTGGCCGGATGAGTGGGACAAGGCCTCCCGGACGGTGCTGCTCCACGGGTACCGGTTCGCCGTGTGGCATCCACGGCGCGGCGGCGGCGCCACACAGGAACTTGCTTCCCGCGACGGCAGCGCGGATGCGAAGGAATTCGTCCTCCTCGCCTGGCCTGAGCAACACGGGGTCACAGGACGAAGGCTCTTCGCGATGCATGGTCCTCAGCGCTTCGCCGTCGAGAATCTCACGGATCCGTGCGAGGGTGTGGTGGATATGCCACCGGCGGTCATCCTCGGACCGAGGTTGCAGAAGTTCTGGGGGCCGGTGCCCGCATGGGCCGGCAAGCTCGCCTGGCGAGCAGTCAGGGATTGACGCCACGGCGCCGCGCCGCGAGATCCAACAGGCGCACCTGCTGTTCCACGAGTTGCGGAAACTGACCGTGTCGATCCAGGATCAACTGACGCGCCGCGCGCGTCTCGACGATTCCGGCCATGCCAATGAGAAATGCAGCCCGCGAGAGGTCCTGCGTAGCATCCAAGAGGCGGGCAATGAGCGGCAAGATGGCGTCACCGTTCGCTGACACCAGCGCAGAGACCTGTCCTGGATGCGATATTTCGCCGTCGAAGAGCAATGCGAGGATCTCGGCGGAACAGGGTGAACCACGCGCATTGAAGCCCGCGGCAGCAGCCTGGGCATCGCCACTCCTCCGTTCTTCCAACACGGAGGTAATGCGCAGGAGGTCCTCGGTATTGCCCGCTGCGGCAAGAACCTGGACAGCCATCCAGCGGTCGCGGCGTCCGGGAGGTGCACTCACGAGCACGCGGCGCATCTCGCCCAGCACGGACTCATCACCGAGCAATGCGCTCGTCGTCGCCAGCAGGCTCTCCTCTCCGACCGGAACAGCGCAGCGCAAAGCTGCCAGCTGAGGCAGCAGGCCGCAGAGCTTGCGCGCCAGGATGCATGCCAGCGCGAAGTTGCGCTCGGGCCCCATCTCAGGCACCAAGGCCAGTTTCAGCTCGCGCTCAAACTCGGCCGCCGCATCTGACCCGAGAGCTGCAAGTGCTCGCAGTCGCACCGCCAACTCAGGTGCGGACTTGAGAGTCAGGAGCTTCTCGCGAAACCCCCCGATGGGCTGTGAAGCCAGCAAATCCAGTGCGCAGCAGCGCACGTTGGCATCAGAATCTGCCAGGCCCGCCTCGAGAATGAGGGGCAGCTCATTGCCCCCGCAGGCGGCGGCTGCGCCGAGGATGCTCAGCCGTGTTTGGGTGCCCTCGCCGGGATGTTCGCGTTCCAAGTCCCTGTAGAAACGCAGCAACGGAGCGGCGAGGGACGCATGTGCCTGGGTTGCGGCGACCTGCGGCCCCTTGGAACGCACCTCAAACTCCGGATGCAGGAAGATCTCGCGCGCAGGCCCGACGAATTCCGGTGCACGCACGAGCATGAAGATGTCTGCGAACGCGGCCGCCTCGTACTTGCTGATCCTCCAGCGCGACTCATAGGCGCTGACAACTTTCTTGCGCACCTCTTCGTCATCGCACAGCAGTGCAATGTCGTCCTTGTGTGCGCCCAGGCTCTGCGCCGTCGCGGACGTGAGGACGTCCAGACTCTTCTGCAATTCGGCTGCGCGCCCGGCCTGCGAAACGAATGTGTGAAACGCAGGTGTACGACCGGAGGCGACGGGAGCAGCGGGCCCCGCAACCGGGTCCGGCTCTCGCAGCATGACGACGAGCAACACTGCCGCCAGGATGCCGGCCAGCACGGCGATGATGGCTTGTGGGCGCATGCAGTCAGTATCTCCGCGTGCCAGCGCGGCGCAATCCTTCTGCCTTGCGGAACTCGGCGCTCAAGAGATGTGTGACAAGCAGCCGGAGTTGTTGTCCTTGAGTATCAACGGGAGCCTTCTCAGCGAGCGTGCGCAACAGATCGTCGCCCTCTGCGAGTTGCAAACGCGCGATGGCGGTCAAGGTCTGCTCGCGGCAACGGGCTTCCATGCTGCGCTTGCGGAGCCACGGAAGCTCTGCCGCTCCCCCGGTTCGTCCGACAACCTCGATGCGCAATCCGAGCTCTTCATCTGTCACGCCTGCAGGAAGCTCGAAAAGTTCCGCAGGGGGATCGCCGGACCAGGCATGCATGCAGCATTCAAGCCCGGCCCTGCGCAGCAGAGGACTTGCATCCAACAGCACCATCCGGAGAAGCGAATGCCGCAACGACTCCATGGCTGCGATCTGCACGGGCAGCGCTGCGGTCGGGTTCGCGGCAGCACGCAGCCGTTGCAGAGCCAGTCCCAGCTTGTTTCTGTCGGAGGCACTGGTCACATCCTCGAGAATGCGTGCGCCAGGCCCGAGCACCTTCTTCCGCACAGCGCTGACAAGGGAATGCCTCACCTCCCGGAGATCGCGTGGAACTTCCGCCTCTTCGATCCGCACCAAGTCATCCCAAGTGAAGGGGGGTCTCGCCTGCTGCGCAAGCGCCCGCAGGTCATGCAAGGCTGCGCGGCGAGCGAGTCCCAGGGGATTGCTCAAATTGGTGCAGGCATCCAGCTTCAGCGTTTCATCGCGCGCTGGTGAATGAGGCATGCCCGCCAGCTTCAACTGCCCGTCCATGAAGTGGATCGCCAACAACACCTGTGACGCATCGAGCGTGATCATCTCGAGCGTTGAGTGAACAAAGCCCGAAGCGCCCTCTTTGAGAAAAAGAAGCGCCGGCGTTCCCTTGGAGATGCGGGCCATGTCCGCGAGATCTCCGACACGAACGATGTCACGGTCCCCGCCCTTGAAGGCTCTCTCTACTGCGAAGCGGGACAGTTGCACGACAGCAGAGACTTGACTCACGCCCTCGAAGCGCGCGAGAACAACGACCCCCGACCGGTCGAGGAGTTCGCGCTGCAGCCAAGGGGCCACCTGCCCCGAGACGATGCCGATCAAGAACAGCAGAGCGCCGATGATGCGCATGAAACGATCATAGGCGTTGCTGCGCCCCGCGTGTCGGCGTTGCGCTCGGCAGGGTTCAGGATGCGGCGCGCAACCCGGAGAGCACGTTGGCTTCAGCTGCCTCGCGCTGGCGGATCTTCTCGTTGTGGATCTCGATGAAGCACTTCACTTCCTCAAGGGTTCCACTGAAGAGCCGATCGCTGCCGAGAATGACCGCGTAGATCTTCTTGCCACGGATGGATGCGACGTAGGTGATGCGCATGGGTTCTCTGCACGACACATGGTCGGTGCATGCAGATCCAAGCAAAGGTCGTGCCTCGGGCACCGGACCATTACCGCTTCTGCTGCAAGCCGCGTCCGAACAAGCACTTGCGTCAACGCTGCCAAGTCGGAAGCTCACAACGCGACCCTGCAACGTGGCCGTTCAGGTCCAAACGATGCCTCTGGTGTGCACCATTCGGTGCAAGGCGTGGCTACCCGGTCTCACGGTCCGTGGCAGAACTTTACGTTCGCAGCGCTGACAGGAGCCCCTCGAGCAGACCCTCTGCAGCACTGAGCTCGAACGTGAAGCGGAGTCTTCGTCCTGTGTCCCCGACGGGAACAAGAGACACCCTCACTAGAGCCCGCTCCTGCAGTGCGCCGAGTACACCCGGCCATTCCACCACTGTGATGGCCTCGTGGTCATCGAGGGACTCGATGATTCCTTGGCGGTGCATGCTGGACTCATCTTCGATGCGGTACAGGTCGAGGTGATTCAGCGGCAAGCGCCCGCCCTCATAACGGTGGTGCAGTGCAAAGGTGGGTGAGGCGACCTCGCGCGGATCGGGATGTCCCAGACCCGCCAGAAACCCACGGGTGAAAGTGGTCTTGCCAGCGCCCATGCAGCCATCCAACAGCACGAGGCTGCCAGCGGGAAGTCTTGCGGCCAGAGCGCCTGCCAATGCCCGGGTCGTTTCGACGCTGTCACTCCAGAACTCAGCGATGCACATGTCCGGTGCTCCCCGGCCACCATGCGGCACCAGCGCGCAGGATGCGCTGCCCTGTCGTCGTTACGGATCCAATGCGCGTCAGCGGGATCGTCCTGGACCATGCCCCTTCCAGGTGGGCCCAACGCTCCGCCGGCAGTGCAACGATCAACTCGAAATCCTCGCCATCACTCAGGGCACGTTCGAGAGGATCTCCCGGGAGGGCCACGGCGTCAGCATGCACAGGAATGAGCGCTGCATCCAACTCGAAGCCGCAGTGGCTGGCGTCGACCAAACGCTGCAAGTCCAGCAAGAGTCCGTCACTCACATCCATCATCGCGCTCGGTGGGCCGAGTTGCACAAGTTCCCGAGCGGCTGCGAGGCGTGGTGCGATGGCAAGGTGGCGTCCTTGCCCGGAACCGCCCAACGCTCCCGTCACGGCGAGAACATCGCCGGGCCTGGCACCATCGCGACGAATGACGCGCTCCCCCATCGGACGTCCGAGGAGTGTCACGTTCACCACGATGCCGCCCTCGTGCGTTGTCGTGTCTCCGCCCACGATGTCGGCCCCGGTCTTCTCGAGTTCCTGCCGGCAACCGCGCATGATTTTCTGCGGCAACGCATCGGGACACGCACGCGGGAGAATCAACGCCACCAGCGCACCCAGAGGTTCAGCACCCATGGCAGCCAGATCCGAGAGATTGCGCGCCACGGCTTTCCTGCCGATCAGCACCGGATCCGTTCCGCTCACAAAGTGTGTCCCTTCGGCCACGCTGTCGGTGCATACCACTGTCACGGGGCCACAGCACAAGGCTGCAGCATCGTCGCCGATGCCGAGCATGCCGGGTTTGTCTGGCCATTCACTCCGCAGCCAGCGATGGAACGCGAGCTCATCCATGTGGCTGGCGGCGGCTCACATCCTGAAAGGCTCGAATCGCAGCGAGGCCCGCGGCGCCGGTCGCGAGCACATCCGGCAGGTCCGGGAGCTCCAGGCCACCGATGGCAATCACCGGCACCGGACGCGCCATGCAAACAGCGTCGCGCAACACGTCGTACCCGCGCCCCCGTTGCAGCCCGTGTGACTTCATCGTGTCGTGCACCGGCCCGAAAACGATCCAGTCGCTCTGCAGCGAGGCCAGCTCCCGGATGCTCTCGGGACTGTGCGCAGAGCCGCCCACGAGCAGCCCTTTCTCGCGCGCGTCCAGCGCGAATGATGCGCGCAGATCGTCGTCCCGTAGTTGCACACCATCCGCCCCCGCGGCGGCCGCATCCGCCGGGTCAAGAGATACGACGATCGGCAGTGACACTTCGCGCCGCATGCGCTGCAGGAGATCGCGCAGTCCTTCCACATCGAGCGTGCGGTCTCGCAACCAGATGAGGTCCACGGCATGCAGGCGGCAGCGCAGACCGAGATCTCTCGCGACGTTGCGCGCGTCGCCAACGAGCATGCGTTCCATGGCAACGGGTCTCTTCACGCGCTTCTCCTCTCATGCTGTCTGAAGGCATCAGCAACAAGAATGTCCATCAGCGCGGCCATGTCGATGCCCGCCACGCGCGCTGACTTCGGAGCAAGGGACTGTTCGGTCATCCCGGGCAGCGTGTTGAGCTCGATGACCTGCAGTGAGCCGTCAGCCGCTTCGAGGATGTCCGTGCGGGTGAGGCCCGTTGCGCCCACCGCGCGATGTGTGAGCACAGCCAGACGCATGAGTTCCACTTGCACGTTGTCCGCAACAGGAGCAGGGCAGAGTTCCTCGGCTCCTCCGGGTGTGTACTTGCTCTTCAGATCGAAGAAGTCCGCCAGTTTCGGGATGATCGCGATGGTGGGCAACGCGCGGCAGCTTTCGCCACTGCCGAGCACCGGAACGCTGAACTCCCGGCCCGAGAGGAATCCCTCAGCCAGCACATCAGTTCCGCTTCCGAGATCCGCGAGTGCTCGTGCAGCTTCCGCCATTGTGCGCGCAATATGGACGCCCACCGAACTGCCGAGGCCCGGGGCCTTCAGCACCATGGGCCAACCGAGGACGCTCCCCAGTCGCTCGATCGTCGCGCTCGTCTGCCGCGAGCCGGCAGGCACGACGTGCCATGGTGGTGTGGGAATGCCCTCGGCCACGAGGATGCGCTTGGTGAGGATCTTGTCCATGGCCAGAGCGCTGGCGAGAACCCCGCAGCCGGTGTACGCGAATCCATGCTGCTGCAGGAACCCCTGCATGCTCCCGTCCTCGCCAGAACGACCGTGGAGTCCCAACACGACGCAAGCAACGCCTTGCCGCTGCCAGCGCAACATGGCTTCAGCCGCATTCCCGCTCCAGGCGGAGCCCGCGAAACCGGTTTCGACGTGCTCTGGGCGCGCGCTCTCTTCTGGAAGAACGTGCCACGATCCATCGCAGGCGATGATGCACTCGTCCACCCTCTGCCCGGACGCTTCCAACGCGCGGCGCATGCAGGCTGCACTGCGCAACGAAATGTCGTGCTCGGACCGGTGGCCGCCGCTCAAGAGTCCGAGCGCTCGGGATGATGACCGCGACATGATGGCTCCCCTGAGGGAGTCTAGCGTTTCAGAGAACCACGTCGCCTGTGGGCAACCCGCGTCCCTTGAACGCGGCGAGATCTTCCGGCCCCAACGCCGTGAGCGGGGAGATTTCGACGGACCCCACAGCACCGGCTGCATCACGCGGGAGAGGCACGCCAGCCGCGTCCAGCCAGCGCAGCCACTGAGCCATCTGGTCCCGGCGACAAGATTCCGGGGAATCCTCGCCAGCCCGGTTCTTGATGGGTGAGAACTCGTCCTCGCGCCGGACCACCACCAGCAGCGGATGGGCCGCAGTGCGCATCGCATCAAAGATGAATGTCTCGAACTTGATGCCCGGGCGCAGGTGCACCGCACCATCGGGCCCCATGGAGGGAATGTCCTTGCGGGCCAGATGGAGCGGCAGACGTTCCTGACCACTCACGATTCTCTTGACGAAGGAGAGCTCGATGGCATGGATGGCGATGTTGCCTGCTCCGAACCGGAGCGTTCCATCCTCGTTCCTGGCCTCACGGACCACAGCAGGCAGGTCGGAGTATTCGATCACGCCAGGGACACCATTCACGCGCCCCAGCACGCCGACTTTTTCATCCGGTCCGCGCTTGAGCACGGCCTTGGATGAGAACTCGCTTCCCCGCAAGGCATGCATTCCGATGAACCACGGGTCGCACACATCCACGAGGGGGTTGTCGACCTGGAAGTAGAAGAGTGTCTTGATGCCGGCGCGTTCCAATGCACCCAGGAGTCCGGAAACCTGCAACGCACGCAGCGTGCCTCCGTGGCCATCAGGACTGCGGAACAGCGCTGTAGGCGACTTCAACAGAAGCGCACCATCGGCATCCACGGCTGGCAGCGTGCCTTGCACAAAGAAATGGACGCACGCGGGATCGAGCCCGAAGCAACCGTGCTCGGCGAAATGAGCGCGGGTCTCGGCGTCGTTGTCCGGGCCGGTCATGACACAAAGCGGGATCGAACGACCGGCATCGCGACTCCGGCGCAAGACCTTCCGCGCGAGAATGCTGAAGAGGGATGCGCCGGTGACCGGGCCCGCAGGGAACTTCCCCTTCGGGCCGGAGAGGCCGAGACGCGTCCCCTGACCACCAGCCACGATGAGTGCCGCCACCTCGCCACGTGCGAGCATTGCTCGCCCCAGTGTGAGCGCCTCGGCGTCCCGTTCCACGTTCTCGCCGCGACGGAGCACCTCCATCTGTTCGAAGCGGGTCTCCGCTGCGTTGGGCGCAGTCTTCAACGCGGCGCGGAGTTCCGACAACTCCGCAACAGACAAAGTGGACAAGTCGGATTCCAAGGCCTGACGCTCGGCTGGAGAGAGCATTGCGAGGTGCTTCTCCAGTGCTCCCTGTCCAGCAGCGCGCAGCAGTTCCTCGGCGGAGGTCATGGGATCAGAGCGAGCGGAAGGCAAGCGTGCAATTGTGTCCGCCGAAGCCGAGGCTGTTCGACAGCGCACCGCGCAGACGCTTCTCGCGTGTCCCCTCGGGCACGTAGTCGAGAGTGCAACCCTCACCAGGGACCTCATGATTCAAGGTGCGGTGCACGACGCCGTGATGGAGCGAGAGCGCCGTTACGACAGCCTCGACTGCGCCAGACGCGCCCAGCAAATGTCCGAGCATGGACTTGGTGCTGTTCACCCAGAGACGCGGCGCTTCCTCACCAAACACAGCGCGTACCGCGGCGCTTTCGTTGGGATCGTTGATGGGCGTGCTGGTGCCGTGAGCGTTGATGTAATCCACGTCCGACGTGTTGAGCTTTGCATCCGCGAGCGCGAGACGCATGGAGCGCTGCGCACCCTCAGCATTCTCCGCGGGCGCCGTGATGTGGTGGGCATCCGCGGTGGCCCCGAAGCCGGCGAACTCGCAGTAGATCTTGGCGCCGCGCGCACGTGCGTGCTCGAGCGTTTCCAGCACGAGAAAGCCGGCGCCTTCACCCATCACGAATCCGTCGCGATCCTTGTCGAAGGGACGCGAAGCGCGCTGCGGATCATCATTCCGCGTGCTCATGGCCCGCAAGGCGCAGAAGCCTCCGATGCCAAGCGGGACAACGGTGGCCTCGGAACCACCACTCAAGATGATGTCTGCTTCACCGGAGCGCAGGGTGCGGAGTGCCGTTCCCAGACCATGCGACGCGGATGCGCAGGCCGAAGCCGTGACCCAGTTGGGCCCCTTCAGGCCGAGCTCGATGCTGATCTCGCCACTCAAGGCGTTCATCATGAGCTTGGGGATGAAGAAAGGACTCATCCGCGACGGACCGCGCGACATGAGCACTTCCTTCTGCTCCTCCATCGTGCCAAGGCCGCCGATGCCTGAACCTGCGATCACACCGACGCGGGAGGCATCGAGGGTGTTCACGTCCAGCCCGGAGTCCTTCCAAGCCTGCAGGCCGGCGAACAAACCGAGCTGGCTGAAGCGATCGAGCTTCTTCGCGCGTTGCGGGCCAAGGGTGGCTGCTGCGTCGAAACCCTTCACTTCGCCTGCGATCCGCGTGGCGAAAGCGCTGGCGTCGAAGAGCGTGATGGCCCCCACCCCGGAACTGCCAGCCAGCAGCCCGTTCCAGGTGTCCTCGCAGGTGAGACCCAGCGGTGACACCAAACCGACTCCGGTCACGACGATCGTGCGCTCAGCCATGCTCGGTACCCGGCCGCGCGCTGGCGGCCGCGGGGCGCATCACTTGCCGCCCTTCTCCTTGATGTAGTTGACGGCTGCACCAACGGTCTGGATCTTCTCGGAATCTTCCGTGGGGATGGTGACACTGAACGCTTCTTCAAGCGCCATGACCAACTCAACGGTATCCAGTGAATCCGCTCCCAAGTCGTTCACGAAGGAGGAGTTCAACTTCACGTTCTCCTTCTTCTGGGAGAGCGTCTTGCAGACGATGTCGATCACCTTGTCTTCGAGGCTCATGCTTGTTCTCCCCTGCTCCCGCCGTCGCAAATCGCAACGGCGATTCCAGCTTGGGCGTCCGGCGTCATATCATGCGGGCTTGCGCGGATCAATCACGGGCCTCAAAGGCGAAGCCCCCCATCGATGACCAGAACCTGCCCGGTCACGTAATCCGAGAGGCCCGAGGCGAGGTACAGGACGCCACCGGCGACGTCTTCACCTCGGCCGCGGCGACCCACGGCGATGTCCCCGAGCATGGATTCCTTCTGCTCTTCCGTGAGCGCTGAGGTCATGTCGGTTTCAATGAAACCCGGTGCGATGGCATTCACCAGCACTCCGCGGCTTCCGAACTCCTTGGCAAGGGAACGGGTCATGGCGATGAGCCCACCCTTGCTGGCGGCGTAGTTCGCCTGACCTGCGTTGCCGTGGATTCCCACCACGGAGGCCATGTTGATGATCCGCGCGCCGCGGTTCTTCAGGAGCGTGCGGGCCAAAGCGCGAATGAGGGCGAACGCACCCTTCAGGTTCACGTCCACCACGGTGTCCCAATCATCCTCGCTCATGCGCATGACGAGTCCGTCACGCGTCACGCCGGCGTTGTTGACAAGAACGTCCACACGACCAAGGTCCGCTTGCAACTGCGCAGCCAGCGCTTGCACGGCATCGAACGAACCCATGTTCACGCCGTAGGTAAAGACACGTCCACCGTGGACGCGGCACGCTTCCGCTGTGGCATCCACGTTGGAGGTTGAGGTGGCGATGAGCGCAAGATCACAGCCTTCACGTGCCAGAGCTTCGGCGACGGCACGGCCGATGCCACGCGACGAACCCGTCACCACTGCACACTTGCCCTTGAGACCGAGGTCCATCAGGCCTCCTCCTCGGGGAGCGCCAGCATGGCGATGCCCGGTGCACACTTCCTCGCGAGCGCAGAGAGCACACGTCCTGGAGGTGGTTCCGCCGCCTCATGGCAACCGGCCGCCTCCAGTCCACGCATGGTCTCTTCCCAACGGACCGGCTCCACGACCTGCCGCGCCAGCAACATGCGAATGGTCGTCACGTCCTGGACGGGCGCCGCCGTCACGTTGGACCAGATCGGGATGCGCGGCGCGTGCATCGTGGTTGCAGCGAGCGCTGCTTCCAGCGCATCGCGCGCCGGAGCCATGAGGGGCGAGTGGAACGCCCCAGCCACGCTCAACGGGATGCAGCGGCGAATGCCCTCCGCTGTCGCTGCTTCGGGAACGCGCGCGAGGGCCTCGCAATCACCGGACAAGACCACCTGGCCAGGCGCATTCAGGTTGGCCACCACCAGCACGCCCGCACCGCGCGCGCGAGCACAGACGCGTTCTGCTGCGGCCGGATCGGCTCCCACCAGACTGGTCATCCCGGAAGGGATACGCGTCGCCGCGTCCTGCATGGCGAGCCCGCGTGCGCGCACAAGTTTCAGCCCGTCCTCGAAGCTGAATGTGCCGGCGAAACAATGAGCCGTGTATTCCCCCAGGGAAAGCCCCGCCGCTGCCTGGAAGGATGCGTCCTCGAACAGCCCCGCAGCGCGCCGACCGGCGAGCACCGCCAGTGAAGTCACGAAGATGGCCGGCTGTGCGTACTCCGTGCGCGTGAGATCTTCGCCGGGCCCCTCACGGACAATGCGCGTGAGCGGGATTCCGAGGATCTCATCCGCCCTGAGAAAGAGATCCCGCGCTGCGGGGTGCTTCGCGCAGGCGAGCATCCCCATGCCGATCTCCTGGGCTCCCTGTCCGGGAAAGAGCAATGCGCGCACGGGTGATCCTCACCAACGCAGCAGCACGGAGCCCCAAGTGAGCCCGGCGCCGAAGGCCAGCAGTGAAACGTATTTGTCCTCGAGCAGGCGGCCTGCACGGCGAGCTTCATCCAGGGCGATACCCACACTGGCGCCAGACGTGTTGCCGTACTTCTCGAGGTTCATGAAGATGCGTTCTTCAGGAAAATCGAGTTTCCTCAAAGCCGATTCGATGATGCGGTAATTCACCTGATGCGGCACGACGAGCCCGAAGTCGTCCACCTTGAGCGCGTGCTGGCGCATCTGGCGTTCAACGAGTTCGCGGAATTTCTCGACAGCAAACTTGTAGGTCTCGTTGCCCTTGATGACGAGCTTGTTCTCGCGCGCATCAAGGAGTTCGTGCGTCAGCGGTTTTCTGGAGCCACCTGCGCGGATGTACATCGTCTCCACACCCGTGCCGTCCGCGCCGAGGAAACTCTCGAGGATGCGTCCGCGCGGAGCGTCGGGTGAGAGCACGACCGCTCCCGCTCCATCACCAAAGAGGATGCAACTCGAGCGATCTTCGTAGTTGGCGATGCGGCTCATGCATTCGCCGCCGATCACGAGTGCGCGTTCACTGCGGCCTGACTCGACCATGGCTGTGCCGAGCGTCAACGCGGTCACGAATCCGGGGCAAGCTGCGTTGATATCCAGCGCCATCGCCTCGCGGCAGCCCAGTGCTTTCTGCACAAAACAGGCCGTGCCCGGCACGTGCTGGTCCGGAGTGACGGTCGCCACGATGATGAGATCGATGCTCTCGGGCAGCACGCCTGCGTCCTCAAGCGCACGCCGACCAGCCGCAATGCAGAGGTCGCTCGTGGCCTGCTCTGGTGCAGCGATCCGTCGTTCACGCATGCCGGTGCGTGTAAAGATCCACTCGTCCGACGTGTCCACCATCTTCTCGAGATCGTGGTTGCTGAGAACCCTCTCGGGAACATAGGACCCGGTTCCCAAGATGCCGACCGGACGGGTCTTCATGATGCCGACTCTTCGTGCGTGGCAGCGATGTCGCGGGTCATGGCCGCAAGAGCCCCGCTTCTGTGGATGCGCGCGGCCTGAAGAATCGCATTGCGGACCGCTTTCGGGCCCGACCGCCCGTGAGCGATCAGGACCAGCTTGTTGATGCCAAGGAGCGGCGCCCCGCCATGCTCCGAGTAATCAAGAGCATGCTGGAAGCGCTTGTACGCATCCATTGCTTCCGTTCCTGATGCGGCAATGATCTTGCCCAGATCACCGAGTCTGTGGGCCACCATTTCATGCAGGCCTTCGGCGGTTTTCAGAATCACGTTGCCCGTGAAACCCTCGGCAACAATCACATGGCAGTCGCCCGTGAAGACATCGTTGCCTTCAATGTTCCCGACAAAATCGATGTGTCCGATACCTGCGAGCATCTCGCCCGTTTCCTGCAGAAGGGAGGTTCCCTTCCCTTCCTCGCTGCCGATGTTCATGAGCCCGACGCGCGGCTTCGCGACATCGAGCATGCGCCGCGCATATTCTGCTGCGAGGATCCCGTAGTGAAAAAGATGGATCGACTTGCAGTGCAAGTTGGCGCCCGCGTCGCACAGCACCACCGGGCCGCGCAGGCTCGGCAGGGTGACGGCGATCCCGGGACGACGAACACCCGGGATGAGCCTGATGAACACCGTTGCAGCAGCCACGGCCGCGCCGGTGTTGCCAGCGGCGACGAGCCCGTCGGCTCGCTGATCGCGCACGAGTTCCGCGGCACGCCGGATGGAGGAGTCCTCTTTCCGTACGGCGTCGGTTGCGGCATCTCCTCCGCCGACGACCTCGCTGGCAGCGACCACCTCCAGGCGCGGCGAATCGAATCCACCGAGTTCCCGGCGTAGCGCCCCCGGATCTCCAACCAGGAGCACGGAGACTTCGGCGTCACGCTCCAATGCTTCGCGCGCACCGGCGACAGTTGCCACGGGTGCGTGATCGCCTCCCATGGCGTCCAGTGCGATGCGCGCCGTGGTCATGCTCGCGGCAGCCTGCTCATAGCTCAGAAGCTCGAAGTTTCGACCACAGCCTTGCCGGCGTAGTGCCCGCAGTTGTGGCAGACGCGATGGGCCGGAATGGCCGCTTGGCAGTTGGCGCAACGTGCGAGGCAGAGCTTCGGCAATGCCTGATGCGAACGCCGCATGCGGCGGCGCATCTTGCTGGTCTTTTTCTTGGGTACGGCCATGTCGTTTCTCCGCGCACCAGTCCCCGTTCAGAGAACGACCGGGACACCAGATCCCCCAACGAGATCCGGATGTGCGCCGGCATTGTGCCAACTCCCGGCAGATTTTCACGGGGCCACCTGGTGCCCCCCGGTTTTCAGAACCCTGTCACGCGGACCCAGCTCACGCCCCCTGTTGCGCAAGGGGCGCGGAGCCAGTCACTTGAGCACCGGTTCAGGCAGCGCCGTCCGATTTGGCGACAACATCGGCCCCCTTGGCGAGCACGGCGGCACGGATCTTCGCGAGCAAGACCGGATTCTCTTTCATGAGATCACGGCTGCGTTCCCTTCCCTGCCCGAGCTTCTCCTCCCCGTAGCTGAACCACGAGCCGGACTTCTCAACGATGCCTGCGGCCACCGCAAGATCGAGCACATCTCCGGCCGCCGAGATCCCCTCGCTGTAAAGGATGTCGAACTCGACCACGCGGAATGGTGGCGCGATCTTGTTCTTGACAACCGTCACCTTGGTGCGGTTGCCGACCACTTCCTCTCCATCCTTGATCTTGCCAATGCGCCGGATGTCGAGACGGCATGTGGCATAGAACTTGAGCGCGCGTCCACCGGTGGTGGTTTCAGGGCTGCCAAACATCACCCCGATCTTCTCGCGGATCTGGTTGATGAAGATGAGACAGCAGTTGGAGCGCGCGACCGCTGCGGTGAGCTTTCTGAGCGCCTGAGACATGAGACGCGCCTGCAATCCCACGTGGGAATCGCCCATCTCACCTTCCAGTTCGGCCTTGGGAACCAGGGCGGCCACGGAGTCGACGACAACAACATCCACGGCGCCGGAGCGCACCAGCATCTCGGTGATCTCGAGAGCTTGTTCCCCCGTGTCCGGCTGACTCACGAGCACATTCTGGAAGTCCACACCGAGCTTCCGTGCATAAGCAGGATCGAGTGCGTGTTCGGCGTCGATGAATGCACAGACGCCGCCTTCCTTCTGAGCACTGGCCACTACGTGCAGTGTGAGTGTGGTCTTGCCCGAGGAGTCCGGTCCGTAGATCTCGATGATGCGTCCGCGCGGAAGCCCCTTGCCGCCGAGCGCAAGATCGAGTGAGAGAGCACCCGTGCTGATGCCACGGATGTCTTCATTGCTTCTCTCACCGAGACGCATGATCGAGCCCTTGCCGAACTGCTTCTCGATCTGCACGAGCGTCGAACTCAGCATCTGGTTCTTGCCCGCTTGTTGCTTCTGCACGTCGCCAAGGCTTGGTGCCGCCAGCGGTTTCGCCACGACGCGTTCTGGCGTCTTGGCCGCTGCTGCCGGAACCACAGGTTGTCTTGCCGCCGCCATCCCGCCCCGATCCGTTGTCACCATGAAAAAACCTCCCGCTGGACCCCGCCGCACCTCGCGACGGACCGCGCCGTCACGCATCTTCGCGACGTCGGCATCCTACCAGAGCGGGAGGACAGTGCCCATACAAATACCTAACGCATGACGTAATGTTGCAAGGGCGTATAGCTGACCCCATCGGGATGCTCAAAACTCTGGAAAAGACCAGCCTCGCGTGCCGCAAAGTGCCCGAATTCCCGCCGCACGGCGGGGCCCATCTTGGCCGCAAGCCCGAGGGTCTCCTTGCCCTTGCGAACGCGCCCCAAGGTGACGTGGGGACTCCAAACTCCGCGCTCCTGGCGCCAGCCGCAGAGTTCGAGATTCTCGTCGAGACGGGAGCGCAGTTGTCGCAGGCGCGCATCGTCATCCGGCGTGAGTCCGCGCACGCCACAATGAACAACACGCAACTCCTCCATGCTGGGTGAGCCGGTCAACCCGACCACGACGAGGTTCATGGCCTTGGTCCCGGCGAAGGCGCGTGCTCCCGCCCGCACAACGTCGACGAGGTCACGGTCAAGGACTTCGCCCACGAAGCGCATGGTGATGTGAAGATTATCGTCGGGAACCCATGTGACACGTGCACCACCCGCCGCGAGCCGCTCTCCTTCTTCGACCAAGCGCGCCCGCAGTTTCACCGGCAGGGTGAGAGCAAAAAAAGTGCGTGCCATCAGTTCAGCGTGACCACAACAGAGCTCTGAGTCGAACTCGCTGTCGTCTGCACCGCGAGCGTGAAAGTGTAAGTCCCCGCTGGCAGGCCTGTAGGAACAGTCCATTCGAGGCTCTGACATCCGTTGCCCGCATGAAGCACCGGGGTCATTTGCGGGAGCCACGGCAGAAGATCCAGATTCAGGAGGCCCAGATGCGGCGCCGTCATGCTGAGCCCCAGCCACTGCAACGAAGCGAGGCCTTGGCCAAGGCGCAAGGCCGCTTCAAGCTGGATGGCGGAACCGGCGGATGCCAATGTGCCAGCAGCCTGCACGGTGGCCAGATCGCCCGCCGCGGAGGAATTGAACGCAAGCACTTCCGCTGCAGCGGTCACCAGTCCGGCTGGATCACGCACCAGCGGTTGCACGCGATAGAAGGCGCCCGGCAGGAGCCCTCCGAGCACCTCGCGCTGGCAGGCCCGCGCTCCGCGTTGTCCCGCGAGAGTCTGATTCAACAGCGGGGCCTTTCCCCAAGTTCCTTCGAGGGTCACGGGATCAGCCGGTCGCCCGAGGGTGTCGACGCTGACTTGCAACGCGGTATTCGCCCCTCCTCCGGGAGCGAAAAGAACGCTGGGGACGGGTGGCGGGGTGGAGTCGAACACCACTGTCTTTCCTGGTGGCAACGGACAATAGAGCGGATCGCCCACAAACAACGAACGCCAGAGCACCGTCGGATCACTCACGGCAGCCGCCTCGGCAAAGGTCCGCCCGTCCAGAAGTCCCTTGATGAAGAGCTCCGGGAAAGGATGGCCCGTGAGATAAGGCTCGGCGATCACACCCACCACAGCACTTGCGCCGCGCCGAAGCGCCATGCCTCCAAAACTCCCCGGAGCCAAGTCGCGTACTCCCGCGAGGGAATTGCTGTTCAAGTCGCAGGCGGCGCTGCCAGCCTTCCACCACCACGCATCGTGATAGGTCGCGTAGTTGTACCAGCCGTAATAGAAGAGCGCGTCGAGAGCCGTCACCGCGCTGTTGCCGTTGCTGAACATCGCGCCCGGCTGTCCGATCTCGAGATCAGTGCTCGTGTTTTCCCACCACAAAGGAAACCCGGTCATCCACTGGGTGGCATACGCCATGTCGCTGTCCGCCTGCGCATAGGACGGCGCATGAAACTGCGGCCACGGAAGCGCTGCGGGATTCGCATACGTGGAGAAACGGGTGTCGACGTAGATACGGCCACCGTAAGCACCCGCCGCCGTGTGGAGGTATTGATCGCCGTAGCGCGCACCCTCGACGAGATCGAGCGCCTCCTCGGCCGTAGGGCCATCCAGCCGCGCCACGAGGTACATGTGCTGGCCGTTGAAGAAGAACTGATGCTGAAAATGGGCCCACTCCGGAGCCATTCCCGGCTGGGCATCAAACATTGTGTTGGCTGACCAGTACGTGGCGAACGGCATGCTCACAGCACTGGTGAAAACACTCGGCGTCATCATGGCTTGATCCACAGAGCGTGTGGATGCAGCGCCGGCATTCATGGCATATGGAACACCATGGCAGAAAAGCAAGGTCGTGATCTGAGTGACCCCAAGGGCCTGTACGCGCGACATCACAGGCACCTTCAGCTCATTGTAGAAGGCCGCATAGCTCCCGAAGGTGGTGCCGGATGTGCTCAGCGCGAGCGGCATGAGGTTGCTGTATGGCACGCCACGCAAGGACGCGTAGCGCAAAGCAACATCGATCGAGTCCGAGACGCCATTCCCGTTGCCGTCCGGCATGGACGCATTCGAGATCACGAGAATGCGCGCCGGATCCAGCCACGCGGGTACTTGTCCTGCAATGCCGGCACAGAGGATTCCGACTGTGAGTCCCGCGCTGAGCCAGTGCATCTCAGTCCTCGAGGAGCACGCCGGCGTTCTCGGGATCAAAGCTGCCATCGGGCGTCACGATGACCCAGTCGGCCATGCGCTCGAGGGAATGCCACGACTCTGAACCCTGACTGAGGGCCGGTACATCCCGCGGGACACTCAGCAACTTCGCCAGCACTTCTCCGGGGCGCAGAGCCAGTGCCTCAAACCACATGTACTCCGAGCCGGTGCTTTCGCTGGCGCGCTCGTAAGCGAGCTTGATGTGAAACTGCCAGCCGCAGCCACGACGCAGCGCGAACAATTGGCCGAAAACTGAAAACCGATGTTGAGAGAGCGAACGTTGACGATCCGATTCTTCGCGAGTCTTGAAGAGAACGACATCCTCAGCCATGCGCGCAATCGCATCCCTCGGACTGCCTGAGCCATCCTCCGCGAGCAGAATCCACGCTTTCAAATCGTGATCACCGCGACCATCGCGGCCGCCGGCAATGTCTGCGGGAAAGCGAGTCAGAGCTTCCTCAGCGTCCATGATCCGGATACGGATGGATTCCCCGAGTTCCATGACGCCGTCGGAGTCGGGTTCCACGTTCCCGAGCAGGGCATCCACGACCGCATCAATGAGCTCACATGCTTCGCGATGGTCATCGCCCGGCACGGCGAGGAGCTCGATTTCGGGGATGCCGGCTCGCGCAAGCCCGTGCGTGTGCAACCACGACCCGCCGCGCCCCGGCACATTGTGAATGGCGTAGAGCGCGCTGTTCCTGGGCGGCACCACCGAACTGGCCAATTCGCGCACGCTTCGCCCCGAGAGGACGCACAGTGCTCCGTCGTCATAAACCGCGGGCAACCCGGGTACGGATGCGGCAGCGAGCACACGCATCAGGTCGTGCAGGGTGTGTGCGGGGCGCTTCGGGTCGAGCTGTGAACGGACCCCGATCAACCAACTGGACTTCGCAGCTTCGCGCCGTTCCTCCTCGTCGTCGATCCAACTCTTCACGAGTTCGTCAGGAAGTTCGCCGCGCTCCTCAGCCCAGATCATCACCGGCTCATCGATGCCTCGAATTTCGATCACACGTCCCCATGGAGAATCATCCGTGGGGTCGAGTTCCTGAAGCTCTTTCACCGCGCCGAAGGTGCTCTCGATGGCGAGTCGGATCTCCTCCTCGTTCGGGCACTCACGCTCGGGCCAGAACCCGAAGAGCACACAGGGTTCCTGTGTTGCTTGCTCCTCTTCCTGGCGTGGTGCGTCTGACATCACTCAGTCTCTGGCTTCGAAGGCACACTACCCAGAACGTCCTTCGCGAAGAAATAGAACAACGCCCCTTCTTCCTGGGTGAAGCCCGCGAGACGCTCGGCTTCCGGGCCGGTGCCGATGAAGATGTCCGCCCGTCCGGCAGCCCGGATCGCGCCACCGCGGTCCTGATCGAAGAGCAGACAGGTGGCAGCTTCCATGCGCACCTCCGCGTCGCTCGCAGCGACTGGCAGCCGAGTTACGGCGAGGCACGGCCCCGCGCGCGGGAAGACATCCTTGTCCGTCGCGACACTGTGCCAAGGTGTCACACGAGCGCCGAGGCAACCCCATGGACCTGGCTCACACTCCAGGAAAAAGACGTAGCTCGGGTTCTGCCACAGCACGGGTTGCACGTCCGCCGGATTTTCGGCGAAGTGCCGTTTCATGCGTGCCAGCGAGAGCTCCTTCTTGGTGAGCTTGCCAGCTTCGATCATGGCCTGACCGGCGCTGACGTAGGGATGCTGGGTCTTGCCCGCGTATCCGAGGCACAACTGCCTTCCGCCCGGCAGGTTCACGCGCACCGAACCCTGCACATGAGCGATGAAAGCCTCGAACGGGTCCGAGAGCCACACGATTTCGAGTCCCTTCAGCAAGCCACCCTCTTCGATGCCGCGCCGCTCTGGCCACGGCACGAGCGATCCATCCCCGAGTCGGCGGCCGAGGCAGACACCGTCTTCATCTTTCTCGAGTTCTGGCGGAAGCGCGTAGAGCGGATGTTGAAACTTCCCCTCCGGCTGCAAGCGACCTTCGAAGATCGGTTCGCAGTACGCCGTGAAGAGCATGCGTCCTGTGCGTGCCGCGCCGACCGACTTGTAGATATCGAAGGAGTGCAGGCACCAACCCTGGAACTCCTCCTCGCTGTTGCTCTTCAACAGGATCCCTCGCAGCATCTCGAGTGTGCGCAGCATGCGCTCATGCGAGATCACCGCGTCGTTGGTGCGGTAAGGAAACCACTTGTGCGACGAAGGCTTCCCGAGATAGATCACACTCTGGTCGAGCGCAGCGAGGATGCCTTCGCGCTCCCGGTAAGCCGCACGGAAATCGGGATTGCCTGCCGGATCGGTGACGCGCTCGAGATAGGGCCAAGCGCTCTCAGCACTGAAATCGAGTTCCGCCACGGGCGCGGGCTCAGACGCGCAGGCCGACAGGAATACCGTCATCGCCAGCGCCGCAAGGCTGCGCCGAGTTGCACTGCTGGACATGCTGGATCTCCCCCATCCGCGCTCGCGCGGATGTTCGCGGCGGCATGCTACCACCGATCTTCCCCGTGCTCCGGGCATGCGGGGCGGGCTATCCTCTTCAGCACCCCATGACGCGCCCCACTGATCTCCTCGAGTACTTGAAGTCCCGCCCCATCGTGTTCGACGGCGCCATGGGTACCGGTCTCTATGAACGCGGGTACTTCATCAACCGCCCCTTTGATGAAGCGAATCTCGTGCGCTCGGAAACCGTGGCCGAGATCCATGCCTCCCACAGGAAAGCCGGTGCGCAGATTCTCGAAACGAACACTTTCTCGGCCAACCGCATTCTCCTCGGACGCTACGGGCTGCCCGATCGGGTGCGCGAGATCAATCTCGCGGGAGTCGCGCTGGCGCGTGGAGCCGCACGTGAGGAAGCGCTCGTGGGCGGCGCTCTCGGTCCCACCGGCGAAGGGCTCGGTGTCCTGCCCGAGGACAGACTCGCGGAACTGCGCTCCGTGTTCGAGGAGCAGATCTCGGCCTTGGTGGATGCAGGCGTCGATCTCCTGGTCCTTGAGACATTTCATCACATGGGTGAGATGCTCGCGGCCCTTGCCGTTGCGCGCACTCACTTCAAAGGTCCCATCGTCGCGCAAATGAGTTTCGAGGAGGACGGACTCCTCCGTGATGGCACCTCACCTGAGCGCGTCGCCGAGACCCTCGCGCGTGCGGGCGCGGACATCGTCGGAGTCAATTGCTGCGATGGTCCGGCGGTTGTTCATGATGTAGCGACGGCCATGCTGAAGGCTGGCGTACCCGTCAGCGCGCAACCCAACGCCGGACGCCCGCGGCGCCTTGATCAACGCACGCTCTACATGGCGACGCCGGAGTACTTCGGCGTGTATGCACGCAGGCTGTACAAGGCCGGCATTCGTCTCGTGGGTGGTTGCTGCGGAACGCGCGCAGAACATGTAGCCGCCATCGCCGCCGCGGCGCGCATGATCGGCGCCAGCGGTGCGGACGAGCGCCCAGGCCCGGGCGCCGCACTCGAACGAACCACGGTCGCGGCTGAAGCTCCGCGCACGCTTCCGGAAATCCCCATGCGGGACCGCTCGCACTTCGCCGCCAAGGTGGAAGACGTTTTCGCGCGTCGCCTCCAAGGCGGCACAGCCACATCCGCTCCTCGCGGACGCGAGGATTTCGTGGTGAGTGTCGAGATCAATCCACCTGCGGGTCTTGATCCCGCCAAGGCCGTGGCGGCCGCGCGCCAACTCGTGGCTGCAGGCGTCGACGTCATCAATGTGCCCGACGGCCCACGTGCCGCCGTCCGCATGGGCAACGTCGCCTTCTCGCACATCCTGCAGCGCGATATCGGTTGCGAAGTCATCCTGCATGTCTGTTGCCGCGACCGGAATCTCGTGGGACTGCAGTCGGACATCCTCGGTGCGCATGTTCTGGGCTTGCGCAATCTTGTCGTGATCACGGGCGACCCGCCCAAACTTGGCGACTACCCGAAGGCGACCGCCGTGTTTGATCTGGACTCCATCGAGCTTCTGAAGCTCGTGAACGGCCTGAATCAGGGCGTCGATCCTGCGGGTCGCATGGTGGGCCAGCAGACGGGCTTCTTCCTGGGAGCCGGAGTCGAACCGGCCGCAGCCGACTACGACCGCGAATTGAAGCGCCTCGAGCGCAAGGTCGCGGCTGGTGCACGCATCATCATGACCCAGCCGGTCTACGACCGCAGCACGGTGGCCCGCTTCCTCGCTGACACACGCTCCTTGAAGGTGCCCATCCTCCTCGGGCTCTGTCCTCTCGTTTCCGCGCGCAATGCAGACTTCTTGCACAACGAAGTGCCCGGCATGAGCGTGCCCGAGCACATCCGTGAGCGCATGCAGAAAGCAGGCACCGGCGCTCCCGCCCAGCAGGAAGGCATCCGCATCGCACGCGAGATGCTGGATGAGTTCTCCTCCGCCATCACAGGTTGCTACATCATGCCGCAGCTCGGGCGCACCACATCCGCCCTCGGGGTGCTGGAGGGACTCGACTATGGCGAGTCCAGCCCGGGATGAAGCGGCCCATCTTCATCGGAATCGCTGGCGGCAGCGCGTCTGGAAAGACGAGCCTCGCGCGTTCACTCGCCCGCGCACTGCCGCGCCAGGGCCATGTCCTGGTGGAGCAGGACGCGTACTACCTCCCGCTCTCGCATCTCACTGTTGAAGAACGCGCGCAGGTGAATTTCGACCATCCTGAAGCGTTTGACTGGCCACTCCTTCGGCATCAGATCGCAGAGCTCCTCGCGGGGCGAGCAGTGCAAGCGCCTGTCTACGACTACACGATTCATGATCGTTCGCCTTCTCCGCTCCACCTCGAACCCGCACCTCTCATCCTGCTGGAGGGCATTCTCGCATTCCATGACCCCGAACTGCGCGGGCTCATGGACATCAAGGTCTTCGTGGACACACCCAGCGACTTGCGCCTGCTGCGCCGCGTCCAGCGCGACACTCTGGAGCGAGCGCGCGAGCTGGGCTCGGTATTGCATCAGTACGAAGACATCGTCCGCCCCATGCACGAGCAGTTTTGCGAACCCACGCGACAGCACTCCGACGTGATCGTGCCCCGGGGCGCCCACAATCGTGTCGCCCTTGAGATGTTGCACGCGCGCCTCATGTCGATCCTTGCCTCGCACATGACGGAGGGTGCGTGAAACCGCTGATCATTCTCGACGTGGTGGGACTGACTCCGGCCATGATCGGGAAGGACACACCCGCGCTGGCGGCACTGGCGGCGCGCGGCACGCTGGCTCCACTTGAAACGGCCTTTCCCGCCCTCACGCTCACAGGCCAGGCCACGCTCTCCACGGGCCTTCCACCCGCCCGGCATGGAATCGTGGGCAACGGCTGGTACGACCGTCGCCAGGCTGAGGTGCAGTTCTGGAAACAACCCCACGGCCTCGTCGAGGCGCCGACCTTGCCGGAGCGTCTGCGCGCGTCCCACCCGGGGCTGCGTGTCGCGCACCTGTTCTGGTGGTTCGCGATGTACGCGCCGGTGGACATCAGTGTCACACCGCGACCGATGTATCCGGCGGATGGCCGGAAGCTCCCTGACATCCACACGCATCCGCCCGCGTTGCGCTCCTCCTTGCAGCAGGCCCTCGGACAGTTCCCGCTGTTCAAGTTCTGGGGCCCGTTGGCCGACCTCACCAGTTCGCGTTGGATCGCCGACGCGGCGGAGAAGATCCTCCGCGAAGAGCGACCGGACCTCACACTCGTCTATCTCCCGCACCTCGATTACGACTTCCAGCGCTGGGGCCCACAGGACGCACGTTCGCTCATGGCGTTGCGCGACGTGGATCGTCTCGTCGGATACTTGGTGGAGAGTGCCCACGCAGCCGGAGCGCGCACCTTGATCGTGAGCGAGTACGGCATCAACGCGGTCAAGGGTGCCTTGCATCCGAACCGGATGCTGCGCGAAGCGGGGCTGCTCACGCTGAGAGACGAGCTCGGAACCGAGCGTCTCGACTGCGGCGCTTCGAGAGCCTTCGCTGTTTCCGATCACCAGATTGCGCACGTCTACGTGCAGAAGCCCTCTGATGTCGCGGCAGTCGCCGCGCTTTTTCGTGCGCAAGAGGGGATCGAGCAGGTCTTGTTCGGCAACGCGTTGGTGGACGCAGGGCTCGCGCATGCACGCAGCGGAGACATCCTCTTGGTTGCCCGACGCGAGCGCTGGTTCACCTACTACTGGTGGCTGGATGACAGCCGCGCTCCGGACTACGCGCGCACGGTCGATATCCACAGGAAGCCCGGCTACGACCCCTGCGAACTCCTCTTTGATCCGGCCCTGAGTGCGCCACGCTTCAAAGCCATGCGTCGGGTGCTTGCGCGCAAGCTCGGGTTCAGAAACCTGCTCGATGTCATCGGTTTGGATGCATCCATCGTCCGAGGCTCCCACGGGAGAAGACCCGATCGCCCCGAAGACGGCGCCGTGATCATCGCGGAAGGGCTTTCGTCACTCCCCCTGCAAGAGGGTGTCGTCCCCGCCTCCGCCTTTGCTGAAGTGGTGCGCGAACTCCTGGGCTGACGCAGGACAGCGCGCGATGGGCAGCAGCGTGCCACCAGAGCGCACGCCTCCCTCAACCGTGAGCAGGCGGCAAAAGGGCGCCCCGGCGTGCCATGCGAAACGGGGACCCTCCCCCGCCGGGACAACGAGCTCAAGGACCGCTCCTTGGTGCAAGCGGAGAGCCTCCGCGGCCTCCACATCGACGCGCACGCAATCGCCTAGTGCCAGCCCGATGGGTCTCACATCGGCGGCACTGATGGCCTCGGCAGGCAAGGCGTCCTCGACACGGAGCACACCACATTGAGTGCGTCGCAAACTCTTCACCCAGGCTCCGCATCCGAGAGCGCGCCCGAGATCCCGTGCGAGGCTGCGTACATAGGTCCCCGAACTGCATTCGATGGAAATGTCCACCGCATCCGGCTCGGAAGAGGCACGTGCTTCCAGAGAGTGCATCGTGATGGATCGCGGCCGAAGAGCCAAGGGCTTCCCGGCGCGTGCGGATTGCCACGCCCGCCGTCCTTGAACACGGAGCGCACTCATGGCCGGCGGTTCTTGCAACTGAGGTCCGATGAAACGTGGCAGCAGTGCGTGCACCGCGGTCAAGAGATCGGGCGGCACAGGACCACCATCCGTGAACGGGCCTTCTCCGTCATCGGTGGCCGAGGTCTGACCGAACTTGATGCCAGCTTCGTAGCGCTTCCTCCCCTGCATGAAATGTTGCTGGAGTCGCACCGCGCGCCCCAGCAAGACAATCAGGAGCCCGCTCGCGAGCGGATCGAGCGTGCCGGCGTGACCAAGGCCACGAACACCAAGTCGGCGCTGGAGCGCGTCCAGTACTTCGCGGCAGTTGGGACCTGCGGGCTTGTCAATGAGTACGAACCCGTCGAGCGCCGGTTTCAAGCAGGAGTCTCCGCACCGAGGATGCGCGTCTGACGCTCGAGCATCAACCTCGCAAGCTTGCGCGTGAGCGGGCCCACGCGGCCATCAGCAACGGGTCGCGCATCGACGCGCGTCACGGCGAGCACGGCGCGCGTGGTGGAACTGAGAAACACCTCGTCTGCCGAACAGAGATCTTCCATGGTGAGCAACGCCTCGGTCGCACCGACGTCCAGTTCATTGAGGATCACATCGCGCGTGACGCCTGGAAGAAGATTGAGAGTGAGTGGCGGCGTGAAGACCCGACCCTCACGCACCAACATGAGGTTCATTGAGCAAGCTTCGAGCAGCTTGCCGTCTGCACCGACGAAGATGGCCTCATCCGCACCGGATTCCTTGGCGAGACGTTTGGCCTGGATGGCTCCCAAGAGTTGGGTGGTCTTCCAGGTAGCGCGCTGCCAGCGAAAATCGGGAACAGTGATCACAGCGCAACCACTGCCGGGAATGCCGTCCACGCGGCCATGAGGAAGGTGGCGCAGTGTGCCGTAGAGCGCCGGCTGTGGAGGACGCAGCGGAAGATGGTCGCGCGGCCCTGCGCCCCCTGTCGCCTGCAAGTAGAGCAGGGCGGTGAATCCGGATTCATTTCTGGCGGAGAGAGCCCGCACCGCGCGGTCCGTGGCAACCAGCAGCGGGAGAGGATCAAGACCCACGCCCTCAACGGAGCGCGCGAAACGAGCACGGTGCTTGTCCCAATCCAGCAAGCGCCCATTCCGGCAGAGCACCACTTCGTAAGCCGACTCCGCGAAAAGGAAACCACGATCCTCCAGAGGGATGCGCGCCTGCTCAGCAGGAAGCACCTCGTCATCGACGAAGGCCCAGGCAGGCGGAAGTGTCGAGGGGGGCGGCATGGGCTAATGGTAGCGGAGCGCCACGCAGGCAGCGTGGTTCCGGATGCGTCGAGTGCGACAACTCACGCCTTTAACCACAATGCGGAGGGCAGCTTCCGTCGCTTGCTGTTCGGGCAGGGCGCGCTAGCCCAAAGCGGCCTTGGGTGCGGGTATCCTTGTGTGGTTCAATTGGCTTGACGGGAGTCCTCCATGACCAGTTTCCTACGCCTCGTATTGATCGCAGCCTTCAGCGCAACCTCGCTTGCCGCACAATCTCACCTCATCAACGGATCGACGAACGCTCTCGTTCCGGTCAACAGCACCATGACCGCGACGCTGTCAGGTCAGCCCAACCAGTTGCACTGGTGGCTCGTGGACGTTTCGCCAGGCCCCGTCATGGTCTACGGAGTGAACATCGCTCTCGGATTCACCCCCGCGCTACTCGACCTCGGCATTGCGACGCTGGACGCCAACGGGCAGCGCTCGATCAGCGTCGGCATCGTGGATGATCCTGCGTTGCATGGGTTGAGTCTCCATAGTTGCGCACTCTTTCTCGACCCCGCCGCTCCAGCACAGTTCACAGCCTCGAATGGTGTGAGTTTCACTTTCCTCGACGACGGTGCGAGCGCCGGTGGTGACGCGGCCACCTTCGTGGGCGAGCCGGTCACGCTCGACGGCTCCGGCAATCTCGATCCGGGAACTCAAGCCCTGCCACCCGGCGCCAGTATCACGTGGTCTGTCATCGACGCAGGCAGCGCTCTGAACGCGCACTTCCTCGACAGCAACGCCGTGTTCCCGCAGTTCGTTGCTGACGGCCCGGGAACAGTGCTCGCGCGCTGCTATGTGCAGGGTGGTGGCGTGGCCGCGACGGATGACGTTCGCATCGATGTCTTCGCGCTCAATCTCACCTCGCCCGTGGACAACGGATTTGCCAGCGGCAGCGTTGCGGTCACTGGTCAGTTGCTGGGCGCTGCGGGGTCGGCCTTGAGTCTGGATGGGCAGGGTGTGATCCTCGCGGGCAACGGAGCGTTCTCTGCGGGCAACACGCCCCTGACGGGCCGCGTCACGGAGTTCCACTTCGTCGCCAGTGCACCGACAGGTGCCAGCGCCGGCAAGGTCATCACGGTCACGAATGGCGTCGGGCAGGCGCGCGATGGGTTCCAGACGCCTGGCGCATTCTTGCGCATCGGTGGCGTCACCTTGGACGCTCTGGAGCCACTCATCGCGCAAGCGTTGGGCGCGATCTCGCTCGACCCCATCGTGGCAGCCATTCCGCCAATCCCGGTTGTCAACACGGCCTTCTTCTCGGCCACGATCGACCCCCTTGGTGCGACCCATGACCCGGCCGTGTTGGTGGACTTCTTTCCTTCTCCAACGGGGATCGGACTCAGCGTGACATGGAACAATGTGGTGATCACGTCCGCGATCACGGGCTCGTTCATCTTTGTACCTTATGCCGAGACGGCAACGATCAGCACCACGTCGGTCGTTCTCACTGCCGAGCTGCAGCTCACCTCCAACAGCAGCGGAGCGCTTGTGGCGAATCTCGCCAACCGCAACGCGACTCTGAACGGGTTCAGTTTCACTGTCACCGGCGCTATCGGAGGCCTGAGCCAGATAGGTCTGATCCAGACAGCAATCAGCACGGTCGTCGAACTCGCGCTGGAAACCGCTCTGGATGCGGTGCCTCTGGCCCTGAATCCGTTGCTCTCCATGATTGTCTTGCAGGCTCCTCTGCCGGGAACACCGCTGAGCATCGGCTTCCCGCTGGAGACAGTCACCTATGACCCGGCGGGCCTCGTCATTGCTACGCGCTTCCGCGCTCTCACGAACACCGTCGCTACGACAGCGCCGGACATCCCGCTCATCTGGGGTTCAACCGGTGCGACCCCGGCCTTCGGGGCGACCACTCCTGCGGCAGCACTGCCGTTCGATCACGCTATGGGCATTTCGGACGGTGCACTGAACCAGACCCTCGCCACCCTGACGGTGGCCGGGATGCTCGACATGCCGCTCAGTCTCGCCAGCCTCAATGTGGTGGATGCTGGCACCATGGCCTTGCTTGTGCCCGGCGCGGGGTTCGAGAGCTTTGATTCCTCGACTCCCGTCTCCGCGCGGATCTCCGCGCGTGCAGCACCGGTCGTGGAGTTCACGACGGGCACGGCACACCATGGCACAGTGCGCATTGCGCACCTGCGCCTGGAAGTCCTCGCCGGAGCGACAGGCGAAGTTCCGGTGCTCACGACTTCGGCTTCCATCACGGCCGGCATCAGCTTCTCGGCCGATCCTGTGACCGGCGTGATGACCTTCAGCGTCGCCAATGCTGCTGCGAGCGTCAGCCTGCTCGAGAACCTCGCTGGATACGACGCCAGCGGTTCCGTGGCCGCGCTCAATTCTCTCGCGCTGCTCGCTGCGCAACAGGTGCTTGCCTCGCTGTCCGGAATCGCGCTTCCCACTCTCGGCACGGCGGGCGGCATTGCCGAAGTGTCCGTGCACCCGGCGAACCCGCACCTCGCGGGCATCTACATCGACATCCCCTGATCACTCGTGTCGCAGGGCCTCGATGGGATCCATCCTCGAGGCCCTGACCGCGGGATAGAGCCCCGCGAGAACGCCGACGAGTGCGGAAATACCGAAGGCGAGCACGACACTTCCGAGGGTGACGAGCGTGCGGCTGTCCGCAACCAGCTGTTCGTGCAAGGCGGAAGCACCCACACCGCCGGCGATGCCGATCAGTCCGCCGACAACGGAGAGGATGAGCGTCTCCACGAGAAACTGCGTGGTGATGTCACGCCGACGGGCTCCCAGTGCGCGGCGGATTCCGATTTCGCGGGTACGCTCCGTGACACTCGCCAGCATGATGTTCATGATGCCGATGCCTCCGACGAGCAGCGAGATGGCCGCAATGCTGCCAAAAAGCTGTTTCGACTTGGTGGATTCACGCTGCGCCTCCTCGAGAAGCGCGAGCGGCACATCCACCTCATAGTCCTTGTTGGCGTGGAACCGCTCCAGCATGGCCTCTACCGCTGCGGCCACCGGCACGACGTCTTCGCTTCGCTGCAGCCGCAGCAGCACCTCGTGCAATTCGACGCGTTCGATGTCCATGGAGCCCGAGACGAATTTCACATTGCGTTCACCGAAACGCTCCCGCACCGTCGAGAGTGGGATGTAAATCGCGCGGTCACGCTTCAGGGCTTCTCGTTCATCGCTGGTCACGGTGGGCTCGAGCACCCCGATCACGCGATAGACCTTGGCGCCGATACGCACGGACTCGCCAAGCGGATCGCGCCAGAGAAAAAGCGTGCGCGCCGCCTCATGCCCGAGGATGGCCATGGGCGTGCAAGATTCCATTTCCACATCGGTGAACCAGCGTCCGGCCAGCAACTGGCCACGGGCCACGTCGAGATACCAAGGCACGGTTGCCATGGTCACCGTGTCCGTCCTTGATTCGCCGCTGTACACCGAACCGAACACGTCGCGCACCGGCACAATCACTTCCACTGCCGGGAAGGTCTCGCGGATACGGACCGTGTCTTCATAGGTGAGTCCGTACACCACTTCACGCGTGCGGCTGGTGCCGGCCTTGGAGTCATCGGCCGGCTTCTTGGCGCGCAGGATGATGTTGTTCGATCCGCGGGCCTTGATGCGCTCCTGGATCTCCGCGGCCCTGCCCTCGATGACGGCGAGCATGTAGATGACCGTGCCCACGCCGATGATGATGCCGAGAGCCGTGAGGAGACTGCGTAACGGATGAAGCTTCAGGCCCTCAGCGCCAAGCCTCGAGATGCGCAAGACGCGGTTCATGCTCCGGCCCCGCTGTCCGACTGCACACGCCCGTCACGCATGGAAATGATGCGCCCGGCCTTGGCAGCGATGTCATCTTCGTGAGTCACCATGATGATGGTGCGGCCCTCGCGGTGCAGAACACCCAGAAGATCCATGATCTCTTCGCCGGTCCGCGAATCGAGATTGCCCGTGGGCTCGTCCGCAAGAATGATCACGGGATTGTTCGATAGAGCCCTGGCAATGGCAACGCGTTGCTGCTGCCCACCGCTCAATTCCATGGGTCTGTGGCCGAGGCGCTGCTCGAGGCCGACACGACCAGCAAGTTCTCTCGCGCGCGCCTCACAGGTTTCATCACTCGCGCCCATGTAAAAGAGCGGGAGCGCGATATTGCGCACGACATCGAGCGACTGGATCAGATTGAAGCTCTGGAAGATGAACCCGAGACGCTCGCTGCGAATCGCTGACAGAGCGTCATCGTCGAGCGTGGCGACGTCCTTGCCATCCAGCAGATACTGACCATTTTCCGGGCGATCGAGGCAACCGAGGAGGTTCAGCAAGGTTGATTTGCCGGAACCTGACGGCCCCATCACTGCGACAAACTCGCCCTTCTCCACTGCAAGATTCACGCCGTCCAAAGCGACAACTGTATCCTCACCCATGCGGTACGTTCGCCGCACGTCTCTGAGTTCGATGACGGGCACTGTCAGTCTTTCCCGTCGCCGCGCGCGCCCGCAGGATTGGCGCCTGCGCCCTGGCCTCCCGGCTGGCCAGCTCTGCCGCCGCGAGAACCCATGCGCTTCTTCATCTCTTCGCGCTCTTCGGGAGTCATGTTCTGCATGCGTTCGCGCATGGCCTTCTTCTGTTCTTCGGTCATCCCGCCGGAGCCGGCTCCACCACTCGGCATGTTGCCGTCATCCATGGGCCGCGCGGCGCCGCCCTGAGCGCCCATTCCACCGCCACTCGCGGGGCCCGGCTTGGCCGGCTCCGTGGAGGGTGGCTGCTCCGGATTTCCAGGCGGCGGTGCCGGCGCGCCCGTCGGCTTGTGCAGGAACACCTCCTCATTTTCAGCGAGGCCATCCTTCACTTCCACGTTGGTTTCGTTGTGGTCACCAAGGCGCACTTCGCGCAGCTCAGGACTTCCGTCACCCTTCCGCACATACACCCAGTTGCGGCCGCCAACTTCGCGCACGGCCTGCAGTGGAATCTGCAGCGCGTTGGCGACGGTGCCGATGCCGACCACCACTTCCGCGTGCATACCGGGCTTCATGCCTTCGACGTCACCTTCGACGCGCAAGACCGTTTCGTAGACCTTGAGATCCGGGTTGAACCACGAGGACTGACTGGATGCCACCAGTGCCACGCGATCAACGACCGCCGAGAAACTGCGCCCTGGCAGTGCATCGACCTTCAGGTGGGCGTGCTGTCCGCGTTGCAGCTTCTTCACGGCGGTTTCGTGCACATCCACTTCCACGATCATGGAGGAGAGGTCCGGGATGCGCACGATTTCTTCCTGTTCATGCACTTCCTTGCCAATGCCCATGGGTTCACTGCCACCCATGCGTCCGCGCTCCTGACGCCCGTACACCACGATGCCGTCGCTGGACGCGTTGATGACCGCCTTGCTCATCTGTGCGCTCAGTTTGTCGCGCGCATCCTTCTCCAAGACGTGGGCCTTGCGACTCGCCGCCAGCGCATCTTCCAGTTGCTGCATCTCGCTCTTCGCCTGCTGACGCACCCGCTCCAGCGCAATGGATTTCACTTCCACATCGGCTTGCAGCTTCTTCACCTCATCAGGAGCTTCCCACTTCTGCAACTGCTCCAGGCTGCGCGTGGCGATGTCGACAGCCTCACGCGACTGCTTCTCCATCAGTTCATCTGCTTCCAGTTCAGTCTGCGAAATGAAGGACTTCTCCTTCAGGCGCCGACTGGCGGCGGCCTGCTTCTCGGCGCGCTTCAGTTTCTCGACGGCCACCGTCAGCTCGGATTGGAGTTTCGCGATGAGCAAAGGTTGCTTGCCTTCTTCGTAGCCCTTCAGCGCGTTGATAGCCAGCTCGTGGTCCGTGCGCGCCGCCGTATCTGCTTCGGCATTCTTCTTCTTCTGCACCTCGACATCCTGCTCGGACTTGAGCAAGCCGGAGCGCGCCTTCTCGAGTTGGATTTCCTGACGATTGAGCTTGTCCTCGATGCTGGCTGCATCGAGACGCCCGATGCGGTCACCCTTCTTCACCGCAGTACCTTCGGGGATCAGTTCCAGAATCGTGGCGCGCCCTTCAATTTCGGAACGCACGACCGTCGGATTCGCGGATTGCAGTTCGCCACCTTCCTGCACAGTCACAACCAACGGGCCGCGCAGCACCTTCGCAGTGCCACCCTGCGCGGCGGCCTCATCCGGATCGCCGCAGGCGACGAACGCCAGCAGCCCCGTGAGGCACAGCACCCGGCGGGCGTCATTCATCCACGAAGAGATGTCGCGAGAGTTCATGGTCCAATCCTTCCGGGGATACAGCGAGTGTCCCCGTGTCGCGGAAGAGCCTCAGCCAAGCGATGCGGAACTCGACTGCCGCATCCACGTGGTCATTCTGTGAGCGGATCAGGGCTTCCTGAGATTCGAGATAGTCGCGCGTGATGGCGCGATCCTCCTCCAGAAGCTCCCGCGTGCTGGCCGCGCGCTGCTCCGCGAGCTTCACAGCCTCGCCAGCAATACGCCAATTGCTGCCTGCGGAGTCGAGGCGACGCAAAGCGTCACGCACCTCGAACTTCACGGTCTCGGCCAGTTCCTCTTGTGCACGCTGTGAGCGCACCAGCGAAATATCAGCACCGCGCAAGGCGAATGATTCGACATGCTTGTCGATGCCGAGATCCACATTCAGCCCGATGGACCATGTCTCGCTGCTGCCATCAAAGCGCATGGGCTTGCCCGCTGCGCTCGGCAACGTGTATTGCGCTGACAAGTCGAGCGCCGGGAGCAACTGGTCTTCCGCCAGCAGTTGACGCCGCAGCGCATCGCTGGTGGCATCCACACTGTTCCGCAGATCGAGCCTGTTCCTGAGTCCGGCCTTGAGCGCGACCCTTTCGCCCGGGCGCCACTCATCCGCCATGCCTGAACCCAGCGAGTCCAGGTCCGGGGTGTGCAGTTTCAGGCGGACATCCACAGGCAATCCGAGAAGCTGCTTCAGGTCATCCAGAGTGCGCTCGACGTTTTGCCGCGCCAGTACGAGACGATTCTCTCCCGTGAACACCTGCTGCCGCGCTTGCCCCACCTCGACAATGCTGATGCGGCCTTCCTCGAACAGGGATTCGTTGCGCTCCCGAGCTTTCACCAGACTGGCAACGTTCGCTTCCTCATTGGCGAGCCTCCGGGATGAGGACAACGCGAGGAGGTACGAGCTCACCACATCCACGGCAAGTCGCTGCTTGAAGCGCTCGAAGGCGCGCCATGCATAGAGCACGTCACGATCCGCCTGCGTCAAGCGTTCCTCTGCCGCATTGAGACGCGAACTCCGGAGCAGCGGCAACGCCGCACTCAGTTCGATCACGCCGTCCGTCACCAGCCCCGTGTTGTTCAGCTTCAATCCCGTCACGGCGAAGCTGGCGGCCATCTCTGCGCCTTGCTCGAACAGTTTCGAAACCCCGAAGTCCCCGCCCACATCCAGGCTGTCACCGGTCGGAGCATCCGTCTTCCCCCCACTTCCCAAGAGCTTCGGGATGAAGGCGAAGTGATGGGCTTCGGATACGTAGTCGAGTCCCGCGAGCTGCAACGCCTCCTTGGCTTGCTGCAGATCACGCGAGTTCCTCGCGGCCAACGCGAGGATGGATGAGAGTTCCAGTGCAACCTCATCAGCACGTGCGAGGCCGGTCAGAGGATCCACCAAGGATGCATAGAGCCGGTCGGCGGGAGTCTCCAGATGCAAGTCGCGTGCACTGCCGCGCCATGCCTGCTCCTTCGCCGCGAGCACCGCCAGCGCCTGCCGGTCCGCATACTCGCGCGCGCCCTCGGGTGTGGTGCATGAAAGGAGCAGCAGGAGCGGAAGGGTCGTGAGGAATCGCATGTGCGCCGGGGCCGGGCAGGAGCCGGGGACAACCTTACACCAGCGCACTCGTCAGCGCGCGTCAGTCGCGTTCGAGGAGGCAGAGCGCTTCCACGTGCCCCGTGCGGGGAAACTGATCGACGCCGGCTACGCATTGGACGCGCCAGCGCTCCGCAAGGAATGCGGGAACATCCTTCAACAGCGAATCCGGTGAGCACGCGAGCAGCACAACGCGCTGGAGCCCGGAACGCGCGAGCAACTCGCGCACGCGAGGCCCGAGTCCCTTGCGCGGCGGATCGCACAACGCTGCGGTCGCGGGGCTGTCCATGAGGATCTCCTCCAAGACATCCTCGACCCTGCCACAATGCACACGCAGCCCCGCGAGGCCATCCTGTGCAGCTCTCTCACGCAGACGTGCACACGCGGATGCGTCCGCCTCGACGCTGTGAATGGACGCAAAGCGCTGCAGAAGCGGAAGGCTCAACACGCCACCGCCCGCGTACAGGTCAAGCACCTCGCCGCCATGACCAAGGGCATCAAGAGCGCGCTGAAAAAGCACCTCGGCCGACTCCGGATTGACCTGGAAGAACTCGAGCGGTCCGATCTGGTGGCGCAGCCCGAGCAGTTCCTCTTCAATGCACGGTGCGCCGTCGCTGAAGACCAACTCCCCAGCCGCAAGCACATTGGTTGCCGCTGCCTGGAAGAGCACGTGCACGCCTGTCACGGAAGGCTGCTGCTCACGCAGGCGGGCCAGCATTGTGCGCGGCCCCTCAGTGTCAACATTGCGCACGCCCAGCACGATCTGGATCGCGCCGGTGGCGCGCGATTGCCGCGCGAGCACGTGCGTGAGGCCCGGCCGCCCTGCTCCACCGTCCACAGGGAGGCGCATCTCCTCGGCCAGATCCGCGACGGCATCGAGGACAGCCTGCAACGGCGCTGCATGCACCGGACAGCCGCGATTGCTGGTGACATGGTGGGTTCCCATGACGAAGGATCCAAGCACTGTGCGACCGGCCGCGCGCCCGAACATCTGCTTGGCGAAGTATCGGTATCCGAAGGGCGACCCAGGACTCCGCATGGGCTCCAACACAGCATCGTTGCCAGTGAGTTCCCGGCATACAGCGCGCAGCTTGTCCTGCTTCCAGTTGAGCTCGAACGCACGCTCCGCTGCCACAAGCGGGCACCCAGTGCAGTGAAACTCGTGCGCACACTCATGAGCGATGCGCTCTGCTGCTGGTTGGATGAGGCGGGCCACACGCCCCTGGATGGTGCCGCGCGTCGAGAGATCCGGACGCAGGCGAATGAGCTCCCCCGGAAGCGCCTGGCTGGCGAGCACCGTGCGCCCATCCACGTGCGCGCGGCCGCGACCGTCCTCATTCAGATCCTCGATGCGACAGTCCATGCTGCACCATAGCGCCGATCCAACGCCACACTGTCAAGGTGGTACAACGCTCCCACGATGAACACGAGGAAGACCATCGCTGTCATGACAGGCGGAGGCGACGCACCAGGGCTCAACGCGGTGATCCGCGCCATCGTGAAGCAGGGTGTGACGCAACTGGGTTGGCGCGTCATCGGGCTTGAGGATTCATTTGACGGCCTCCTCGAATCACCGATGCGCTTCATCGACTTCGATCGTGATCAGGTGCGCGGGATCCTCACCATGGGCGGGACCATTCTCGGTACCACCAACCACGGCGATCCGTTCACCTTCAAGACCGCCGATGGCAAGACGACTGATCGCAGCGGCGAGGTGATGGAACGCTTGAAGCTTCTCGGCGTGGAAGGACTCATCGCCATTGGAGGAGATGGCAGCATGGCCATCTGCTCGCGCCTCATGCGAGACCACGGGCTACCGGTCGTGGGAGTGCCGAAGACGATCGACAATGACATCCCCGGCACCGAGATCACGTTCGGATTCGACACAGCGGCCGCCTTCGCGACAGAAGCCGTCGATCGCCTGCATGCGACAGCGGAAGCGCACGAACGCGTGATGGTGCTCGAGGTCATGGGACGCCACGCCGGGCACCTTGCTCTCGCCTCGGGGCTGGGCGGAGGCGCGGACGTGATCCTCATCCCCGAGATCCCGTTCCGCTGGGAGCCCGTGCTGGGGAAACTCATGCGCCGGCGGGCCCACAAACGGCATTTCAGCATTGTCGTGGTCGCAGAAGGAGCCTCACCTCACGGCGGTGCCATTCTGCAGCGCATCAATCCGGGCGGGAGCCGCTCTCTCGGTGGTATCGGCGAACACGTCGCCGACGAGATCGCGCGGAGAACAGGGCTCGAGACGCGCTGCACGGTTCTTGGTCACCTCCAGCGCGGTGGCACTCCGACCCCACATGACCGCGTGCTCGCGAGTCGCATGGGACACCACGCGGTGGAGTTGGTGCGCACGGGCGCATGGGGGCAGATGGTGGCCGTGCGGCAGAACCGCATGGAATCCGTCGACCTCGCGTGGCTGCTCACCCAGACCTCGCGCCAACTGCCGCTGGATGACGATGGCATCGCTACCGCCCGGAGTATTGGCATCTGCTTCGGCGACGAAACGGAATAAGCCGTCCCGCGCCGCCGCTTTGGCATCCTTGAGCTTGGGGTAGTCTCGTTCTGACAGACGCTCCAGCATTGCTAATCTTGAGGCCGATGTGCCCTTGATTCAGCTTCCCACGACGCACTCGAGACCGCACCCATGAACCCAGTTGCTGCCCATGTTGACTTCAAAGTGAAGGACCTCTCTGAAGCCGCCTTCGGACGGAAGGAGATCGAACTCGCCGAGGTGGAAATGCCGGGGCTCATGTCGCTCCGCAGCGAATTCGGCGCCAGCAAGCCCCTCAAGGGCGCGCGCATCACCGGTTCTTTGCACATGACCCTCCAGACCGCAGTGCTCATCGAGACACTGCTCGACCTCGGTGCCGAAGTGCGCTGGTGCTCGTGCAACATCGTCTCGACCCAGGACCACGCGGCCGCGGCCGTCGCGGTCGGGCGCAACGGAAGCGCCTGCGCACCAAAGGGTGTGGCTGTCTTCGCCTGGAAGGGTGAGACCCTCGAGGAATACTGGTGGTGCACCGAGCAAGCGCTCCTGTTCCCGGATGGGCGCGGCCCGAACATGATCCTCGACGACGGCGGCGATGCGACGCTCTTGTTGCACCTCGGCAAGCAGTACGAAGCTGAAGGCCGTGCACCGGACCCTGCCACGCAAGACAGCGAGGACGCGCAGGAACTGATGCGTCTCATCCAACGCACGCTCGGCGAGGACAAGTCGCGCTGGACGCGCATGGCTGCGGATGTGCTCGGGGTCACGGAAGAAACCACCACGGGCGAGCACCGCCTCTCTCAGATGATGGAGCAAAAGAAGCTCCTCTTCCCCGCCATCAACGGCAACGACTCGTTCCCGAAGAGAAAGTTCGACAACATGTACGGTTGCCGACACTCGCTGGTGGACGTCATCT
>SXGT01259465.1_pt1 | contig 84787 bp, 72 predicted proteins | sample 3176221 | NCBI WGS metagenome assembly SXGT01 (sample SAMN11356862, study PRJNA531348) | freshwater metagenome | isolation source: freshwater sample F1-120 | place: China: Fuxian Lake, Yuxi | collected 2017-12-25 | reverse complement strand
TCGATGAGCCGCTCTCCAACCTCGACGCACGCTTGCGCCAGGAGATGCGGACGGAGCTGCGGCTGCTGCATCGACGACGGCAATCGACCATGATCGATGTCACGCACGACCAGGAGGCGGCGAGGAGCCTGGCGGACCGGATCGTCGTGATGAAGGATGGCGTCGTGCAGCAACTGGGAACGCCCGGCGAACTCTTCCGCACTCCCGCCAATGCGTTTGTCGCTGGATTCATCGGGACGCCCGCCATGAACTTGATTCGCGGGCGCGTCGGGTCATCCGGCGGCGCCTTCAAGTGGGGCGGCGGGAAGCATTCGCTGGGCCCCGGCGCGGGTGCGGCGGCGGATCGAGACGCACTCCTGGGTGTACGGCCGGAGCGCGTGTCGATTGTCCCAGGCGACGCGGGGACGCTGGAGACCGTGGAGGTCTACGGCGAGTGCGCCGACCTGGTGGCCAGGATTGGCGATCAGCGCATCGTCGCGCGCGTCGCCTCGCAAGCATTGCGCGCGCTTCGCGAGGGAGACGGTGTTGCCGCGAGCTTTGCCGATGGCCACGCGCACCTCTTTGACGCCGCGTCGGGCGCCGCGATCGCGCACGGCGTGTGAGGCTCGGACCGCGAGCCTCAGGTTCCCCAGCGGCCGAGGAACACGCCGAGGTCCGCGCCGTCGATCGCGCCATCGCCGTTGATGTCGCCGGAACCCGCGCCGCCCCACGAGCCAAGCAGCAGCGCCAGGTCGGTCCCGTCGATCGCACCGTCCTGGTTGATGTCGGCGGCGTCGAAGTCGCTGGGCCAGTTGCAGTCGCCCTGCGAGTACACCAAGACGGCGTAGGGCCCCAGCTTGACAACGGCACTCTGGGGCATTCCGTCGTAGGCCCAGGCCGTCGTCGACACATCGGTCGACGCCGTGTTGGCGAAATCGCTGGAATAGGTGGTCGCGTCGCTGTTGAACAACACCTTCCACTGTCCCGATCGAGGGAAGCCGATCCGGTAGCTGCTGAAGGTCGTGTTGGAGAAGTTGGCGATCACGACGACATCGTCGCCAGCGCCGCCGTTCATCCAGCGATGGAAGCCGATGACCTTGCCGCCATTGTTGACATGGTGGACATTGGTGTTGCCGCCGGTGAGCCCCTTGGTGCAATCGCCGGCGTTGGTGCGCATGGCGATCATGTCCTTGTACATCTCGCGGATCGGTGCGTAGGTCTCCGCGCGGGACCAGTCCAGCGGCACCGAATCCTGGAAGAAGGAATCCTCCAGGAACTCCTGTCCCATGAACATCATCGGGATGCCGGGCGAGGTGAAGACCATCGCCGCCCCGAGCGTGGATCGCTTGCGGCTCCAGTAGGACCCGGCGTTTCCGGGCCAGATCATTTCCGGAACACGAGCCTGGCCGTTGGCCACCTCGTCGTGGCTCTCGGTGTAAATCACGCGCTGGAACGCGCTGCCGTTGTACGCGTACCAAATCGCGTTCTTGACGGCGTTCATGTCGCGGTCAGCGTCGTTCTGCGCCACGATCGCCCCGCGCATCGGCCAGAAGAAGTTGCTGTCCCACTGGCTGTCAAAGCCGGCGCCGCCCTCTCCGGTCGTCTTCGTGATCCACGCGTTGGAGTCAAAGTCCTCGGCAATCATGATCTTGCCGGGGAACTCGGCGTTCACCGAATCGTTGATCCACTGCATGAGCGACCAGCCCTCGGGCAGGTCCTCGCCAAAGATGTCCGTGCGACGGATGTACTTGGTGCCGTCCATCCGAACGCCATCGAAGTGAAACTCGCGGAGCCAGTAGAGGACATTGTCGCGCAGGTACGTGCGCACTTCGCCGCGCGTGTAGTCGGGGCGCGTGTTGCCCCAGGGCGTGTTGGCTCGGTAGTCGGGATAGAAGTAGACGCCTCCGGCGGTCGATGGACTGGCCCAGCCGTCGTACTGCCACAGGTCCAGGTCGGTGGGCCCCAGGTGCGAATAGACAAGGTCGCACAAGACGGCGATGCCACGCGAGTGCGCTGCGTCGATCAGTGATTTCAGCGCATCGGGACCGCCGTAGCCGCCCTCCACCGCATAGGGGTGGCTTCCGTTGTAGCCCCATGACACGTCGCCGGGGAACTCGTTGATCGGCATGAGTTCAATCGCGTTCACTCCAAGGTCCACAAGATCGTCCAGCCGCAGCTCCGCGTCCGCGAAGGACGCCGGCACGCTGCCATCGGTGACGTTGAATGTGCCGATGTGCATCTCATAGACCACCAGCTCATTCCAGTTTGCGATCTGGTAGTCGCCCGATTGCCAGACATAGGCGTCGGGGCTGTAGATGATCCCGTTGCCGACTGAGTTGGTGACGCGGGTGGCGTGCGAGTCGATCTTCCAATATTCGGTGCCATTGCGGCGAATCACGAACTGGTACTGGTGGCCGGCGGTCAGGTTGGGGACGTCGCGGCTCCAGAAGCCGTTGCCCTCGCTGGTCAATGGGAAACTGGAGCCATTCCAGCCATTGAAGGTTCCGGCCACATGGACGGTCGTGGCGTTGGGCGCCCAGGTCCGGAAACTCACGCCGTGGGTCGTTCCCGTGTCGTAGAGCGTTGCGCCCATCCCGGGGTTGGAACTCTGAGCCGAGGCATTCACCGCGAAGGACGACGCCAGTCCTAAGCCACAGAGCATGGCGGCCGTCGCCGCTTGGGCGACCCGTCTGGTCGAATCGGTCATGCATGCAGTCTAGATCCCGCCACGGCAAAGTCCACCCCACGGCGACGATCATGGCGGAATCATGGCGGAATCATGGCGGAATCACGGCAAGAAAAGGGCGCGACCGGTGAGGGTCGCGCCCAGTGGTTGTGCAGATCTGGATGCTGTCGATCAGGCCGGGCAATCGCCCCAGGCACCCAGCATGATCGCCAGGTCGCCGCCACCCACGGCGCCGTCGCCGTCGACGTCACCGTCGGCGCCGCCCCAGCCGCCCAGGAGCAGGGCCAAGTCGCCACCCGCCACCACTCCGTCGCCGTCCAGGTCAGCTGGGCACGGCGTGCCGCCGCCGCTCCCCTCGACCGCGACGAAGAACTGGTCGCCAGTGACGAAGTTGAGGTCCACGAAGCGCGGGTCGCCGAGGTTGCCCATGCCGGCCATCGGGCCAACACTCTGGTTGCTCAGCCAATCGTGGCCGCCGCCGTTGATGAAGGCGCACACCCTCACCGCACTGGTGCCGTCGTGACCCATGAACGCGAGCGGAATGGCGATCTCCATGCCAGTCGCCACATTCGCGGCGTCGGTCACATCCAGATCGGTGACGCCGGCGAAGTTGGAGTTGTCGATCGCGACGGCGATCCCGCTGTCGGGGAAGGATGCGGAGCCAGTCGCCCCGGCACCGCCAGTGCCGAGGTAGCCACCGCTGCCGAGCCCGTCGGTCAAGAGGAAGGCGTGGTTGGCATAGAAGGCGAATGGCCCGCCGCCGCAGGTCATGCTGAACCAGAAGTCAGCCTCAAATCCAGCGTCGAAGAGCAGGCCGTTGCCGGTCCCGTCATCGCCCATCCGGTTGAGGCCGCTGAAGTCCACATCCGGGTTGTCGCCGCGGAGTCGATTCTGCCCACCCGCCGCACAGTCGACGAATACTTCCAGCTTGTTGAAGTTGGACTCGAGGTTCCCTGCCAGGAACAGGTGGAGAACGCCGTCAACGACGGTGGCGTAGGCGCCATCGAGCTCGGAACCGTTGGCGTAATCGATGACGCCCATGTTGGCATCACCGAAGCCGGTACCGGTGTCCTGCACGCTCTTGGCCGCGCCGTAGGCCTCGTCGCGGAAGCCATCCATTGCAATTTGCGCGAAGGCGGGAGTCGCCAAGCCGGCGACCAGGAGGGTAAGGGCACACTGCTTCATTCTGGAGTTCTCCAAGTGGATAGTGGATCGCGCCACGGCGAAACCTCGCCAAACATAGCCCACAAACGCCCTTCGTCAAGGCGCAATGGTCGATTCGGCGTGTTAGCGGTCAAGTTGCGCGAGCATGTGCTCAGCAGCGACCCGACTCGGGTCTTGCGCAAGCGCCCGTCCGAACTGGACGCGCGCCGCGGAGAAATCTCCGGTCGACTGGGCACTTCCGCCAAGGAAGATTGCGGCGTCCACGGGATATTCACGGAGTGTTTCAAGCTGCCGCCCGGCCAGTCCAACCCTTCCCCAGTCTCCCGCAAGCCACGAAACCTGTCCAAGCACCAGCCAGTCGGCCGCGCTCGGTTTCTCGGACCACTCCGTCGCCTCACTCATCAAGTCCCGAGCCTCGATCGGTCGACCCACCATGGCCAGGCATCGTGCGCGGAGTCGGACAAGTTCTGGGTCCTCCGGCGCCACGCCATCCGCCGAGTCACTAAGGAGGGCCAAGCACTTGCCGTAATCACGGGCCTCAAATGCCGCAAGCACCAGGTCTCGGCGATAGTGGCCAGGCGGGGCGATCGCTTCTGCCCGGAGGAGCCAAGCGAAGGCCTCATCGGGACGGTCGGCGAGTTGCAACACCTCGGCGTGGAGGTGCATGAGTTGGTGGCTGAACTCGAATCGGGTTTCGACCTCGTGGATGCGATCCAGCGCGCCCTGAACATCCCCCTGGGCGACCAAGGCCTCGACTCCGGCCATGGCGTATTGCAGGTTGGCGGGTTCCAGGCATGCGGCCGAATCGAATGCTTCAGCCGCTTCCGCCACCCTCCCAAACCGCTCATGGATCACGCCGAGGTAGTACCACGCATCGGCGCGTGACGGGTCCGACGCGAGGGCCGCACGGAAGTTGGCGGCGGCCTCTTCCGTGCGATACATCTCCTGGAGGGTGCGTCCGCGCAGCATGAGCGCAGGCGCATCGTCAGGAAACGACTTGAGGATGCCGTTGGCGGCGCGAAGCGCCTCGGTGAACTCTCCGGCGCGAAGTGATCGCTCCCCCTGCTCAAGGGCGATGCCACTGTTGACACGGCCCACGCGCTCGTGCGCGGCCTTCCGTGCCACCACCCCGCGCTGGCTTGGGCCGGCGCACCCCACGGCCGCCCACACGAGGCAACCTACGGCAGCTCCCGCGATGGCGCCGGTGACCGGAGGGCAGGGCCTCACGCGCCACCCCCGACGTCAACTGGGCTGGAACTCCGCGCTTCCGGCAGGCTTCCATTGGTCGATGAAGGAGACGGTGCGGGCGAAGGCACCGCGGCGGGGAGTGGCGGCACCAGCAGCATCCGCGAGTCCATGTCGGTCGTCCATGCGCTGCCCGGGCCATTGCGAAGTTGCTCGCGGAGCCGGATCATCGAGCCGGTGCTTGGTCGTTCTCGAAGCACGGAATCGGCGAACCATGATGCCGCCTGCGGGTCGCCGTCGGCAAAGGCGTTGAATGCACGCTGGGCGTAGTCGGCGCAGACCCGTTCCCGGGCGAACGGAAGGAGCCCCTGGCGCGTGCCGGCGCGCACTTCATCGATGAGGTGCAGGGCGTCCTTCGCCTCGTCGTAGAGGCGTTCGGGCGAGACGATCGACGGCGTCACGAGGAAGATGATCTCGTTGCGGATCGTCCTGTCCACCTGGCCCTCGAATGCGGCACCGATGCCGGGGAGGTCGGATGCCACCGGCACGTTGCGCCGGGTGATGTCGGTCTCTTCGGTGAACAGCCCGCCAAGCACGATGGTCTCGCCGCTGCGCACCGAGATGTTGGTGGTCAGCTCTTGCGTGAACTCATCGGGGATCGTGGCGATGGCACCGGTCGTTTCCTTGATCGTCACCTTCCCCGTGGAGATGCTGGGCGCGAGCTCCATCCGTACGGTGCCGTCAGGGTTGGCGAACGGCCTCAGCGTGAGCTTCGTGCCCGTGTCCAGGAACTCGACCGACTGGGTCGTGGACTCCTGGTTTTGGGTGGTGTTGAGGTAGCCCAGGCGTTCGCCCACCAGGACCGTCGCTCGCTGCCGATTGAGCACCTGCAGGCTCGGCCGCGCAATGATGACCGTGTCCGTCACCTGGTCCAGCAGCGTGAGGAAGACCGCAGCATTGCTCAACACGGCACCGGCCGAGAACGTCGGGTCAACGCCCGACGGGAGGCCGGGCGTGTCGGAAATGACGATCGCCGTCTCGCTCGTCCCCGCGGCTGGCTCGCCAGCCAGCTCACTCACGACGTTGCTGACGCCACCGGAGAAGTCCATGCTGGTGACGAAGGAGAAATCCACGCCAAACGCCGCATCTTCCTGCACTTTGGCCTGCACGACGGCACACTCCACCTTGACCTGGACGGGAGCGACATCAAGTTCGGCGAGCGCAGACGTCACGGCGTCAATGACGCTGGGCAGGTCATGCACCACCAGCCGGGGCGTGCCAGCGTAGGCGTCACCCTGGCTCGTCGCGAGGTCGGTCGCGATGCCGACCTCGACGGTGCCGCGGGCGGCAATGGACCCCTTTTCGCTCAGGAGTGGCTTCACGAACTCGAGCGCATCCAATGCACTGATGAACTGGAGCTCAAAGACGCGCGAGACCCGGGCCGTCCGGGCTTCCTGGATCTTCTGGAACTCGGCCTGCGTGTAGATGAAGATCACGTCCCCCTCGTCGACGCGCACCAGGCCCTGCGCCTGCGTGATGGCCGCAAGGGCGCGATCGAAGGGCACGTCGAACAGATTGACCGAGATGGTTCCCTTGACCTCGCTGCCGGCCACGATGTTCCGCCTGGTCTCGATGGCCAGAAGTTCCAGCGCACTCGCCACGGGGACATCCTTGGCCCTGAAGTTGATCGTTCCCTGCGGGGAGACTTCCAGTGGAGGCAGGACCGCAGCCGCCTGTTCGGGCCCCTGTGGGCTGGGCACCGCCTCTTGCGTCGAACCAGGCGGCTCCGTTGCTGTGCCGGCGGCGGTTCCGGGCGGCGCGCCACCCTGACGCGGTGCGGGATCGCGCGGCCCCGACTCCCCAGGGGTCCCCGACTGGGGCTGCGAACTGGCCATGGACGCGACCGCGGCCGTCAAGATGCCAATGGCGAGGGGGCGTCCGAAGTTCACCATGCCGCCCTCCCCTGCGAGAAGCGTGCGGCACCCAACTCCCGTCTGCGGGGTTTGGTGGGAGCGGGATCGTGTGTTATCAGACTCTGCTGCCATTGGGTAACTGCTCGGACCTGGTTCAGCAGGTGCCAATGCAGCCATCCTCTTGTCGGCTCACCCCCCACGCAAGTTTCATCATTCAATCAGTTCACTGAGATCCATTCACCCTGGATGGTGCCGCTGGAACCAAATAGCGTGACCTCCATCGCCGTGGAACAGCCCGGAATCGAAAGCCGCAGGACTGGATTGGGTGCATCCGGGTCCATGTCAAGTGCGCCGTAGTGGTTGAAGTCAAGGCGGCCGTCCGGCGTGTCCGTCCACGAGAGAGCGACCCCCTTGGTGTCGGACTGCATCGCAAAAGTGATGTCTACGCCTGGCGACGTCCCTTGGACCCCATACCCCGATGGGTAGAGCACGATTCCCGCCGGGCTCGTCGGGTTGGCCATGCTGGCCGACTGGGCCAAGAGCAGGTGGCTGTGCAATTCCTCGTAGGCGGACGCGATGTGCGCCACGCGCGTGTCACCAAAGAGCGGGAGGGCGAGGCCCACCAGCACGGTGGCGATCGTCAAGGTGACGAGCACCTCCAGCAGCGAGAACCCGGCATCGACGCGTCGGCGCGCGACCCGGCGCCCGGCGAACGCGATGGGCCTGGGAATCGCACCGTGACGGCTGGACAACATGCGTGAACGGGGGTGATTCATGGGTGTGCAGTCACATCAGAAGTCAACGCTGATTCGTGTCGGGACGCTTTGGCTTCCGCCACGCGGCGGCGGAGCCCCTTCCGTGAGCCCGCTGATGTCGTCCATGGCGTGGTCGTAGAAGAACGATGATTGGTCCAGCATGCGAATGTGGTTGGCCGCGATCCGGCCGTACACCTGCGTGTTCCCGCGAAGGAACACGGGGTTTGTCGGCATGAAGATCGACCCAATCAAGCTGGTGTTGTCAAAATCCCAGATGAAGATCTGCGAGAGAAACGCCGGGTCCGGGTAGATGCGGATGCGCCACGGCTCCATGTAGGCGGGTTCCTCGGGAGCGAATGCAGCGCATGCCCCCGGCTGCCACGCCGGCTGCCCCGCGTGCTGGTTCATCCAGTGCCAGCGGTGCGGGTCGCCAACCGTCTGCCCTGCCGGTGCGCCAGCGCACTCCTGGTAGGAGCCGATCCAGGACTCGTCCACCTCGACGTCGTAGGCGACGAAGAAGAGGAGCTGGGAGTTGGGCTTGATTTCGACGGTCGCATTGGCGAGTTGGAGGCTCTTGGCATCCAGGTCCCACCAGCTGCTGGCCTTGCACACGATCTTGACGTTGCCGTCAATGATGATGCGGCTGTTCTCCAGCTTGAACTTGTCGTCGATCCGGTAGACGCCGCTGGTGAAGGTGACCACGGAATTGTTCTTGATGGTGAGATCGCCGTACCACCCAATCCAGTTGCGCTTGCACCGGAATGGCGTGACCGTCTTCACCTGCCCGCTCCAGGTCTGGCTCGACGTGTAGACGGTGCCGCTGGTGAAGGCGGGCTCCGTGGGAGGCGCGATCATGGCGATGGACTCGCCTTGCGACAACCGAACCTTGGCCACCTTGTCGTCGCCGTCGCCCCAGATGGTGGGGTTGGTGGCGTTGTAGGGGTAGTAGAGGAAGCACTGCAGGTCGTATTCGTAGGGGGCTGACACTTCCCAGTTGGTCCCCAGCAGCGGGTCGCCCCCGAGGAATCGCTGCACATTGGTCGACCCACCCACGCTGACGGCCGCGGCGCCGGTGCGGGCCGCCTTGCGGAAGAGCGTCGGCTGGCTCGCGAGGGCGGACTCGATCGAGGCATACGAGCCAGTGATCTCCACCGGTTCATCCTCGAAGTACGCGTCGCCACCGATGTAGATGCCGGTGAACCCCCAGCTCTGGAGGTCAGCCTGGGTCCCGATGTTCACCGGGTTCAGCTGCGCCGAGGCCGGGGCATTCTCCCATCGACCGATAAAGTTCTGGCCTTCCATGGTCATGAACTTGTTCGCAAACATCGCATACTGCCCCTTCACCAGGCTGGAGAGGCTCAGCTGGGCGGTCATCGCGTAGCTGGTGCCGCCGACGACCACGGTCACGTGCGCCTCGAACTCCGTCGTGTTGATCGAGGGCGGCGCGCCGGTGGTCATGTCCTCGATGGTCACGTTCAGGATCGCGCCATTGAGCTCAAAGTTGTCCAGCAGCACGCCATCGGCCAACTGCGAACGCCAGGCATTGGCGAGGAGCGCATCAGGCTCGGTGAAGATCGCGGCGAGCAACTCGCGGGCGATGCACAGCCCTTCGCTGGCAGCGCTCCGCGCCTTGGCGGCATCCCGCAGGTTCCCTCCGACCTTGGTGATCTCGGAGCGCCCCTTCAGGAAGGCGGTGGCCGATCCAGCCCCGACCACCAGCGCAAACAGCGCCATCAGGAGTGCGGCGCCGCGACGATGGGCGGGCCGAGAGGGACGACGGACAGAAGTGAGCCGATGACTCATGAGGCACCTCCGCAGAGCGGGTGGGGATCGGGGAAAGCAATCGCGGCGTCAAACCGCGCGTTGATCGGAGCCTCTTCTTGCGCAAAGGCGTACTCCCCGGCGAACCAGCGGGCGGTGCAGTTGGTGCCCGCCGCAAACCGGAATGCTGGACTGGCGGTGGCAACCCCGCCGATGATTGGCGCCTCAAGTCCCTCGGCCAGGACTGACGTGTCGAGGGCGTCGTTGTCGTGGAGCCACGTGTAGATGGAGTCCCAATAGGCAGGATCCGGGGTGAAGTACACCTCGAGGTTCTCGATTTCCAGCTCAACCAGGTTCAGCGCGTCCGGATCCGGACGTTGCTCAAGGAGCCGCCAGCTGCCATTGCCGACGTCCTCCCAGACAAGCCACACAATCTCGTCCTGTTCGAGGTTGATGATGTCGAAGTTGCTCTCCGACCCGCTCTCGGCTCCCTCCAGCATCTCGCTGGGAAGCCACAGGGCCACTCGATCGGCTCGTTCCTCCAGAACCATTCGAGCCTCCAGCGCCAGCCGTGCCACGCGGGCCTGCACGCCGGCCAGCCGGACCACCGCACTCACCCGGTTCTCCTGCCCCGCCGACATCTCGCCGACGAAGGACAGCAGCCCGGCGACCGACAGGGCGATCACCGACGTGATGACGGTGGCCACCATCAACTCGATGAGCGTGAAGCCGCGATGGGTGCGGGCGACGCTCATCCGTCGATGTTCTCCTCGATCGACTTGGGGCGGAACCGACGGAGTTCGATGATCTCGCGTTCGTTGCCCGGGATGCGGTCGAAGACCGACACCGTGAGCATCTTGCCTTCCATCGCCAGGCCGGCGTAGCCGGGAATGGCGATGCTGTCGTCGGCCACCAGGACTCGACGGCCGAATCGCGAGTAGTCGGCCGGCAACTCGTTTCCGGTAAATGGGTCGGTCATCTGTCCCACGTCGCTGGTCGTGACACCCGGCGCCAGGGCGTCGTAGTCGCGCACCATCAACTCAGTGAGTGCGCTTTCCGCAGCGGAGGATGCCTGTGAGATTCGCAGTGCATCCTCCTGGGCCTGGATGCCCTGCTGGATGCTCATGGCCGCCGAGGCGATCGCACCGCTCACGATCACCACCGCCACGACGCACTCCAGCAATGAGATGCCGCGGCGCGAAGAGGCGCGGTGATTCGTGGGGTTGGAGCGGCTGGGCGAGGGCATGGTTCGATCCGTGCCCCACAACCGTCGCATTCAGCCAAGCCCCTTCCAATTGCGGAATGCCATTTCGGCAACAGCTCGTCCGGCCGATGGTCCATGCCGCGTTATCTGAAACCAAACCTCGATTCGCGAAATCCTGCGTGATTTGCTGTTGTGCCCCCCCGCCGCATTCGATGTTTGTCCGTGCCGAAACCCGCGTGGGCCAGGCATCCCGGTTTGCAACGAAAAGGAAAGCTCCCCATGAACAACACGACTCCCAGCAGCATCGCGACGAACAACAATGGATCTGGCCACAAGGGCACGAAGCGCGGCTTCACCCTCATTGAAATCTTGATCGTCGTGATCATCCTCAGCGTCCTCGCCGCACTGGTCGTGCCCAGCGTGACCAGCGCGCTCGACGACAGCAACACCAAGGCGGCCGAGGCCCGTGCCGGCCAGATCCTCACGATGATCACGCGCTACAACGAGTTCAACGGCGATCCGTCCCAGGACATCGACATGTCTGCCGCCGGAACGATTGCCGCGGCAGACCTCACCAAGCTGGTCACGGCGGGCTACTGCGTGGCCGGCGACCTGACTAACCAGACCGATGGCACCTCGACGTGGTACGTCGATGCCAACGGCAAGGTTGCTCCGTCGAACTGAACGTAGCTGACCGAGCGGGAGGCCCTGCTCCCGCTGCAACCGGAAGAATGGCGCGCCGCGATCGGCAACGATCGCGGCGCGCCTTGTTGAGGGGGCCGCCAAGGCCCGCACAACAGCCCCCCGGCTTGCCACCTTCGCTTCAGTCACGCGCCCCGCCGACCGATCCAACCACGTCCCCAGCAGGAGGACACCATGAAACTCGCCTCGTTCAACCCCCGCACGCGCATCGCCCTCGACTTCGGCCACGACCGGATCCTGGCGGCCCAGTCCAACCGCGACGCCATCCGCCCGGCCATCCAGGCCGCGGCCATGGTGGGTTCCAGCATCTTCCATGCCGACCCGACCCTCGGCGAGGCGGCCTCGGAGCAAGAAGGGTCCGAACTGCGTCGCGTGCTCCGCTCCGCCGGCTTTCGTGGGAGTGAATGCGCGATCACCCTTCCTTCGTCTGCCTTCCTGTGCGACCTGGCGGACCTCCCCACGGCCACGAGCCGTGAACTGCAGGAATCGGCAGCCTGGGAAGCGGTGGATCGGTTTGGCATCGACCGGGACGAACTCGTGACCCGCACGCTTCCTTTGGCGACGATGAGCCTGTCGGGGAACAGTGCGCCGTTCCTGATCGTGGCACTGCGAAAGTCGACGGCACTCTTCGCGACTGACTTGGTCTCATCCGCCGGCCTGGAGCCGGTGCGGCTGGAACACGCGGCGCTCGCGGCGATCCGAACCATTTGGCGCCGGGAACGGGTCCAGTCCGGTTCCGGCCAGATCGCGGCACTCCACGTGGAATCGGCGTCGGCCACGCTGGCGGTCCTCAACCGCGGCGGCTTGGTCGTCTTCCACTCCTTCCGAATGCAAGGTGCGACCGGCAGCGGCGAACGCGCATCACCGGCCAACGATCCCGGATCCATCCCGCTCGCGGACGGTTCCAGCGAGGCTGACTTGGCGTGGCACCCGTTCGCGGAGCAGGTCCTGACCTACATGCGCCACATGGAGCGGCAGCACCCAGGTTCCTGGCCGGAACGCCTCGTGGCCACGGGTCCCGGGGCCGCGCGCGCCGGACTGCTTGATGCCGTCCAGTCGCTCTGCGGCATCACGTGCACCCTGACGTGTCCCAGCCGCGAGTTCGCGCTCGGGCCGCTCTCCAAGGACGACGGCAACCTCTTTGCCTGGGCCAGTTGCCTGGGAAGCGTGCTGGTGGATGTCCCTCAGCCGACCGTCGCCCTGCAGGAAACGATGTCATGAACGACTTCTTCGTCGACCTCCTGCCCGCGGACGCCCTGCGCCTGGCTCGACAGCGCACTCGCTTTCGCACGCTGCTGCTGACCAGCGCGCTCGCCGGCACCACCGTGGTGGGCCTGGCGGCGCACAGCTTCGTGCAGCAGCGCAATGCGGCCGCGACGCACCAAGTGGCCTCGGACCTGACGCGAAACATCCAGGACCTCTCCGACATGATTTCGCCGCTCACCCGCGAGCGCGAGTCCCTGTACCGCGAAATGACTGCGGCTCGAAACCTCGTGATGCCGGTCCAGTCGAGCGACGTCCTGGCCACGATCACCCACGTCCTCCCCGAGGACGCGGTGCTGACCGCCGTCTCGCTCTCGCTGGAGTCACAGGCGAATCCCGCGTACTCGGCCAAGGCCGGCGCCAAGCGCCCGAAACTGCCTGACCCGCAGTCAGTGAGCCCGGTCATTCCCATGCTGGTCGGCGAGATCCGCGGCACGGCGCCTGACAATCGAGTCGTGGATCGGATCGCCACGCTCCTTTCGGCAACCGCCCCCTTCGAAAACGTCAACGTCGAGGACACTCGTGGCGGCACCCAGGCCGGTGCCCGGGACTTCACCATCACCTTCACCGTGGACCCCTGGGTGGCCGGTGACGGCATGGGCAGCAAGCTGGCACAACTGGCCAGAAAGGACGGCCGATGACACGCATCCACTCTCGTCGAGACCTCATCGTCTGGGGTGCCGTGCCGGCTGCCGTCGCAACCTGCGCCGTCGCGTTCTTCATCGTCCCCAACTACCTTCGTGCCCGAAGCCTCACGAACGAGGCGGCCTCCATCTCCGCCGCCGCCGACAACTACATGGTCCAACGGGGAGGCTTTGAACTCCTGCGCCGCCAGGTCGAGTCGTTGCGTGACGAACGCGACGGGCTCCCCCGCTTCGCGCGGAGCCCCGAAGACTCCAAGCTGGTCTCGCGCGTCGCCCGTCGCATCGACGGCCGGACCGTCGCCGACCAGGCCATCCAAATGGAGCTGCCGGAACCGGTGGAACCCGTCGAGGGCCGGCCGCTGCCGCTTGGCCGCCGGGTGGTAAACGTCCAGATGCAGGGCTCGTTCGATGAAGTGTTCAAGATCATCGACGACATCGAGAATGCCGGCCACGTCGAGCGGATCCGCAAGGTCGTGCTCAGCGCGGTCGGCAACGGCTTCGTCGATGCCCGCATCGAAGTCGAGGAATGGCTCAAGGCCCCTGGAGGTGAGCTGTGAACGCATTCGCCACCCGTTACCAGTCCCTCTGCCGCACGTGCGGGGTCAAGCCCAAGCAGTTTGGCGTGCTTGCCGGCAGCGCCGCGGCGGCCATGATGATCCTGGGCACCAAGATGATGCTGGCACCGGCGGCGGCACGGGCCGCGACTGCCGTCGCGCCAACGGTTCCTGTGTCGGCCCCCGCGGCAGCCACGCCCGCGCCAGCCCCTTCGTTTGCCTACGGCCTCCCGGCCCTGAATGATGAGTTGCCCTTCGTGCGCCCGGCGCGCGATCCCTTCGTCCCACTCTTCGCCGGTCCTCCCGCGCAGGGTGGAGGGAACTCGATCATCGACCGATCCGCATCATTGCTGGGCGGCTCCTCCGCACCGAATGGAGTTCGGCTGCAGGCGACCCTCAACCAAAGCATGAGCATCATCAACGACAACACGTACCGCGTGGGCGACTCCTTCGTCGATGCCGAGGGGCGCAGTTTCTCGGTCACCTCGGTCGCCGAGCGGTTTGCGATGGTCAGCGACGGCACCCGCGAATGGCGGCTCACGCTGGGCGCCCCGGCGTCGGGAGTGGCCGCGAAGTAGAGACGATTGTGCGCTGCGGCCATGATTGGCATGCAGCGTGCATCAGGGCGGGTTCCTCACCGGACCCGTTGCAACGAGAGGCAACCATGACGATCGCACACCACAACCCTCACCCCTCGCCGACCGGCAGCGATTCCGCCGCGGCGGGTGCCGTCCCGACGTTGGGGCAGATCTTGGTGGCGCGCGGCGAGCTCAGTGCGGCACAGTTGCGGGAAGCACTTCGGCTGCAATCGCGCAGCGGCGAGCGGCTGATGCTGGGCGAAGTCCTCCGCCGGGAACACCTGGTGACCGAGGAGGCGCTGATGCGCGCCATGGCGGAATCGCGAGGCCTGCATTTCGAGATCGATCCCGCAGGCGCGTCGGCCGACGGCGCGGGAGCCCTCCTTCCGGTCGAGGTGTGCCGCGAACACCTCGTGGCCCCGATTCGGGTGGACGACGGTGACCTGGTCGTGGCCACAAGCTCCCCCGAAGATCCCTTCCTGGCCGGACACCTGGCCAGGCTCTCCGGCTTCCGAATCCGATTCATCGTGTCGCTCCCCGCTGCCATCCAGGCCGCGATCGAGCACCATGCCGCCAACACGCCCATCGAGGCACCGCGGGTCGAGCAGATCGATGACCTCCTCGAGGAGCTCGCCGACGCCGACTTCTCGGTCGTTGACCAGCCAGACTCTTCCAGCGGCGACGAGGATGCCACCTCCGGTCCTGTCGTCAAGCTGGTGAATCGAATCATTGCCGGCGCCGTCGCGGAAGGCGCATCGGACATCCACATCGAGCCCGACGACGGCACCCTCCGCGTGCGGTATCGCGTCGATGGCGTGCTCGGCGTTCGGATCAACCCGCCGCACCGGCTCCACGCCGCCATCTCCAGCCGCATCAAGATCATGGCGCACCTGGACATCTCGGAGCGACGGGCGCCCCAGGACGGCGAGATCTCGGTCCGCGTCGGCGACCGAGGGATCGACCTGCGCGTCTCCACGCTCCCCGGCAAGTTCGGCGAGAAGGTGGTCATGCGCGTCATCGACACCAGCCATACCCGGATCGGGCTGGAAAAGCTTGGGTTCCGAGCCGACATGCTCACTCGGTTCCAGCGGCTGCTTGACGAGCCGCACGGCGTGATGCTGGTCACCGGTCCCACCGGCTCGGGAAAGTCGACCACGCTCTACTCGGTGCTGCAGCAGTACGACACGAACGAACTCAACATCTCGACGTGCGAAGATCCCGTGGAGAGCAACCTCCCGGGAATCCACCAGTGCCACATGAACCCGAAGGCCGGGCTCACCTTCTCCACCGCACTCCGCTCGCTGCTGCGCCAGGATCCCGACATCCTCATGGTGGGCGAGAGCCGCGACGCCGAGACTGCGCAAATCGCGATCCAGGCTGCGCTGACCGGCCACCTGGTGTTCTCGACCCTTCACACCAACGATGCCCCGACCGCGGCCACCCGGCTCCAGAACCTCGGCGTGGAACCCTTCTTGGTTGCGGCGAGCCTTCGAGGAGTGTTGGCGCAGCGGCTGGTCCGGCGCATCTGCGGCAAGTGCCGCACGGAGTACGTCCCAGACGCGGCGCAGCGCGCGGCGTTGGGGGCCTATGGCGAGCAGGCCACGCAGCTCTTCCGCGGTGCGGGGTGTCCCAAGTGCCGGAACACCGGGCTCTCTGGCCGCGTCGGCCTCTATGAGCTCTTCGCCCCGGAGGACGAGGTCTCCGAGGCCATCGCGCGCGGCGTCGATCCCAGCGGCCTCAAGCGCATACTCGCGGAGCGCGGCTTCGAGACGCTCTGGGACGATGGCATGAAGAAGGTCTTGGATGGCGTCACCACTGCCGAGGAGGTCCACGGTGCCTGCCGTCGCTGAACTCCATCTCGATCCCGCACACGGCGGCGCCGTGCGCAAGTTCTCCTACCGCGCCCGCCGGGGGCCGGACCTGGTCAAGGGCGTCGTCGAGGCGGTCACGCACGGCGAGGCCGTACGCGCCATCAAGCGACTCGGCCTGGTCGTCGTCGAAGTCAACTTGGCCGATGCCGCGTCGGACCAAGGGGAAGAGCGCGCACTTGACACGCGCAGCCTCAGCGCCAAGGTCAATCGTGATGACGTGCTGCACCTGTGCCAGCAGATGAGCGTCCTCATGAAGGCCGGCGTGCCCCTGGCCGAGAGCCTGGAGATCTACGCCACCCAGGCCCGGAACAAGGACGTGGCGCAGGTCGTGCGGCACATCCGCGACTCGGTCTGCGAGGGCGAGGAACTCTCCGCCGCCCTGGCTCGCTGGCCCCGCGTGTTCCCCCCCATCTTGGTGAGCCTCATGCGGGCGGCCGAGGCGACCGGCATGATGGACGAGATGTTCGCGAGGGTCGGCAAGGACCTCGCCAAGCAGCGCAAGACCGCGGCGCAGGTGAAGGGTGCGATGATGTACCCGGCCATCATGGGCTTGGTCGCGGTGGTTGCCGTCGCCGTGATCATGGTGTTCGTGCTTCCCAAGTTTGAGCCACTCTTCCGCGCGCAGGGCGATGCGCTGCCCACCCTCACCAAGGGGCTCGTCTGGCTCAGCGAGTTCATCCGGACGGGCTACCTGATCTACGTCCCGGTCCTCGCGGCCAGCGCCACCGGATTGGCGTACTGGATGCGCACTGCCTCCGGGCGCCTGATGCGCGACCGCGCCATGATGCACCTTCCCATCTTCAAGCGGCTGTTCCGCAGCCTCTACGTCGCCCGCGCGTGCGGCACCATGGCCACGCTGCTGGCCGCGGGAGTCAGCCTGCTGGATGTGATCCGGATCTGCAAGGACGTCACCCGCAACGCCTGCTTTGACCCCATCTGGACGGAGATGGAGCAGCGGGTCCAGTCGGGCAATGACCTGGCCACCGCCTTCCGCAACAGCGACATGGTGCCTCGCGCGGTGAGTGCCATGGTCGGCGCGGGCGAGCGCTCCGGCCGCCTGCCAGAAGTCTTGCAGACCACCGCCGAGTTCTGCGAAGAGGAACTGGATCACACGATCAAGAACGTCACCAGCCTCATCGAGCCGATCATGATCGTCTTCATGGGCGCGGTCGTCGGCGGGATCGCGGCCGCGATGCTCCTCCCCATCTTCAACATGAGCAAGGGACTCAAGGGACTGTGAGCGGATCAAGGTCGACGTGCACGGTCGTCGATCCACCGCGCGCGCCGTCCGGGTCAGGCAACACCACGGCCTGCTTCGCTCGGTAGCCGTCCAACTGGATGGTCATCGTGAGCGGGCCCGCCGTGGCGGTCCACCGGACGTCCACCCGGCACGGCGTGATTCCTACGCTGGCACCATCCAGCCGGACATCTGCCCCGACTGGCGTGGACGTGACTTCCACAGATTCTGTCATGACAGCCTTCGATCCAGCATGGCCAGCAGCCGCACCGGCATCGCCCCCCGCACCGGCTTTACCGAGCGTGGGCCGGAGGACGACGTAGAGCGCGCCGCCGACCATGGCGACTGCCGCCGCAGCGATCAGCCACCAGCCCACGCGCCCACCACTCCCACGAAGGGCGCCGTCCGGGGTTGGTTCCAAAGGGGCGCCGCCCGGCACTCGTGGCGAGGGAGGCGCTGCGCTCGTCCCAGCGTCTTCCAAGGCCCGCCGAAGGGCCGCGGCCAGCTCGGCGCACCCATCAAATCGCTCCTCGGGGTTGCGTGCCAGGCAGGCCATCACTGCCTTTGCCAACGCGGGATCGATCTCAGGCAACACCGCGTCGATTCTTGTCGCGTCCTGTTCCTGCACGATGCGGCCGGCCTCATGGAGCGGGATGCCCCCAAGTTCATGCGGCAGCATCCCGGTGAGGAGCTCATAGGCGATGACCCCGAGTGAATACACGTCCACGCGACGGTCGATCTTTCGCGGATCCGCCTGGAACTGCTCGGGGCTCATGTACTGCAGCGTGCCCACCAGGTGCCCCGTCTCGGTGCGCACGCCGGCGGCGTAGGCGGAATGTTCGGCACGCGCGATCCCGAAGTCGATGACCTTCGCTTGCCCACTCGTGCTGACCAGGATGTTCGCTGGCTTCAGGTCACGGTGCACGACCCCCTTCGCGTGGGCGTGCGCGATCGCGTCCGCGACTTCGGCCAGCATCCTCATCCGGGGCTTGGGCGGCATGCGCTCGGAGTCGCAGTAGTGGACGATGTCCCTCGCCGCCGGGATGAACTCCATCGCATACCACGGCACCGAACCCTCGCCATCATCCCAGAGGCCGCTCTCGTAGAGGCGCGCGATGCGCGGGTGGTCCAACCCCGAGAGGATCGAGACCTCCTGCTGGAATCGCTTGAGTCCGGTCTCGGACGCCACGGCACGGCTCATCACCTTGACCGCCGCCCGTCGAGCCTCTGCGCCGGGGACGGCCATCACTTCCGTGGCTTCGTACACCCTTCCCATGCCGCCCGAGCCCAGGATCCGCGTCAGTTGGAACCCCCCCAGCACCTTGCCCAGGAGCAAGTCCCCTGAAGTCCCCGCCATCGTCGGGAATGCCGCGACGAGCCGCTCCACCTCTCCCTGCACCCGGTGGTCATTGGTCTTCGCACGGACCCAGTCTCTCAGCGCCGGCGGCGTGGCTCTGGCGGCCTCACGTGCCAGGTCTTCGGCGAGGCGTCGCTGGGCGTCCGAGAGCGGTTCCACGGCCGGGCAGGGTACCGCGGGTCTCTTCCGCCCGGGGATCCGTCAAGGTGTCGACGGCTTGCGTCCGATGAGATCACCGTGAAAGGCGTCCTCATTCCATTGGCTGTCGGTGCCGCTCTCTTGTTGGCGCAGTCGCTTGCGCCTGACGCGATCACGTTCCTCCCTCACACGATTGCCGCCTGGACCATCTTCGCGTGTGTCCTCTGGGGTGCCATCGGCGTGGGCCGGACGGGGGCAGCGTGGTGGGTTGGATTGCTCGCCGCGGTCGCCGTCATGGTGAACCCGATCGCACCCCTTGAATGGCCCAGCAGTGTCTGGGATCTCTGGGCTGATCGATCCGCTGGCGCCCTCGCGGCCTGCTGCGTCATCCGGCTCTGGCAATGATCGTCGCCTGGGCGGCCTACGGCAACTGGTACACGAACACACCGCCCGGCTCGATGTCGTCTCGTTCGCTGCGCACTCGGCCGACGGCGACGGTCCTTCCACTCATGGCGACCGAGACGCCGAATCGTCCCGTCGCGCACGGGGCGTTGGGGGCCAGTCGATAGGCCTCGCGCCACGCTCCGCCGTCCCGTCCGAAGACGTACACCGCACCGAGCGTCCCGGTGCCCAGGTCGGCTGCACTGTCGCCCACCGCCACCAGTCCCTCCGACACCGCCATCGAGAATCCAATCCCTCGGCCCGGTGCCACGCCGGGCCCTGGCTGGAGCACCCCCTCGCAGGCCCAGCTTGACGAACCTCCATCGTCGGACCTCCGGAAAACGTAGATGGTGGTCTCGGTGTCGCGCTGTGCGCCCACCTGTCCTGCCTTGACGGACGTGCTGCGCACGGCCAGCACCTGTCCATCCGAAGCGATGCTGATGCCGAACGCATTGTCAGTGCCGGCGGGAGCGGCAAGCGTGGCCTCGAGCCCCCATCCCGCCGGTGCCGAGGGATCGATCCCTCGCCTGTAGACATAGATCCGCGAAGGAGTCCCACCCAAGTCGACTGGCTGCTTCGGGTTTGGCGTGAAGGCCTGTGGACTGGAGACGATCACTCGATCACCGCAGGCCGCGACCTGCACGCCGAACCAGACGGACTGGCTTGCATCGACGGGAGGCGTGAGGCTGGCCTCGCGTGCCCACACGCCGTCTCGCGCAGCGAAGACGTGGACGCGGGGGTCCGGCACCAACCGTCGCGGTGCGTTCCGGATGGCGCTGTCGGTCGTGCCGATGGCCAGCGTGCCTCCGCCCATGGAGATGGCACTGCCGAAGAGCGGATCGGGGCGGTCTGGCGGCGAGGTGAGTGTCGCGAATCGAGCCCAGCCTGAGGCGGCAGCGTCGCGCTTGAGCAGCATCACCTCGCCCGTCTGGTCCGATCGCTCCACGTTGGCCGCAAACCACTCCCCCTGCGCAGCAACGTGCTGGAGCATCACGCTTCCAGGCCGCACGCCCGGCATGGAGGCGTACTCGCGAAGCGGGACCCAGACTCCACCGCCACCAGAGATGGCGGTCATGATCTGGCCCTCAATGCCGGCCTGCTGCACGCGCTCGGGGCCGGTCACCACAAGGTCAGCGCCAGCAAAGGCAACCTGCCCTCCCCAGGTCGGCGAGACAGTCGGCAGTGGCCCGTCCACGATTGTCGAGTTGCTCAACATGACGGGCGGTGCCACCGCGGCCGTCGTCGCGCCCGCGGCGCCATCCTGCACGGGCCCGTGAAGGGATGCCACCGCCTCGATCGACCCCATCGTCACCGCAAGTGCGGCGATCCAGCTGGAGGCCGCCCCGCTGGGGGCCGAAATCATCGTCGACATCGCAGTGATCTTCATCCCGGCACGTTACCCGCTCTAAACTGGAACCATGCTCACCATTGGCCTGATCCTCACCGCCACCATGGCACTTCGAATGGCTGACGACACGCTGCTCGCGCCCGCCGCCGGTGCCGTCGATGCCCGCGTTCAGCCGGACAAGGTGGGCACCCGGGCACTGCCGACGCTTCCGTCCTCGCTGGCACAGCCGCTCCCCGTGGCCACACGGATCGCCGCACGTGCGCCAGAGGTGCCGATGGATGCCGGCGACTTCGCTGCCGCGCGCGCGTCGTTGGAGAAAGGGCTCCAGTTCCTGAAGGCGTCGCAAGGCCCGCGAGGCGGATGGATGGAGGGAGAGGCCGCCGCCGGGACGGACCAGGAACAACGATCGCTGGCCGCCAGCACCGCCGTGACTGCCCTGGGCGTTCGCGCCTTTGTGCAGTCGGGCGAGCCGCCGACGTCCCCCGCCGTCGCGCAGGCCTGTCACTGGGTGACGCTTCGGACCATGCGGGATGGAGTGTTCGAGCCCGACGGCAAGGGAGGACTGGGCAACTACGTCGCTGCAGCCGTGGCCAGCGGATGGGCCGCGCTCGGCGACACCTCCGACGTGCGCGTCGTCCAACTGAGAGATGCGGCGGTCCAGTGGCTGAAGTCGAACCAATGGGACCAGGCCGAGGGAATCCAGCCGACGCAGGACTGGTTCGGCGGGGCCGGCTACGGGAAGCACGGTCGGCCAGACCTGTCCAACACCCAGGTGATGCTCGACGCCTTGCATGATGCGGGCATCAGTCCGGAGGATCCCGCCGTCCAGCGCGCCCTCGTGTTCGTGGCGCGCACGCAGAACTTCAGGGCGACCAATGATGCCGCCTGGGCCCGACATGGATCCAACGATGGGGGCTTCGTCTACACCCCGACCAGTGGCGGCGAGAGTTTTGCCAGCGAGGCCGCGGGCGAGGGTCGATACGGCGAGATCCGGCCCGAGGGCGCCCCGCAGTCCCTCCGCTCCTATGGATCGATGTCCTACGCAGGACTCAAGAGCATGCTCTACGCAGGCCTCACTCGCGACGATCCGCGAGTGCGCGCGGCATGGGACTGGGTCAGGCACCACTGGACGTTCGCGGAAAACCCAGGGCTCGGCGCGCAGGGCCACTACTACTACCTGCACGCGATGGCGCGTGCGCTCGCGGCGGCGCAGCAAGACGAGGTCATCGACGCGAATGGTGCCTCGCACAACTGGCGCAACGAGCTCGTGCGGGCCCTCGTCGCGATGCAGCAGCCCGATGGCTCGTGGGTGAATCCTGCCGACCGCTGGGAAGAGGGCCACGCCGACTTGGTGACGATCTACGCGCTCCTCGCGCTGGAGGAAGCGCTCAAGCCGACACTCAAGGTGGAGTGACGGGAGCGCGCGAGGGGGCGAGACGCCGCGTGCGCGAGACTCAGCCCCGGCGCATCCGGAGCGCCCAGGCCAGGACCAGCGCCATCGCCGCGACGATCGCCGCGCCGCAGACTTGGTGGGCGGTCGTGACAGCCACCTCCCACGCGGGGATCGAGCCGGACTTTCGCATCATCACGGCGACCAGGGCCAGGGTTCCCAGCACGATCTGGATCAGGAGCAGTGCGTGGATCGACATGCCGGCGCGCTTGACTGCACGCACGCACGCGCCATCGCGCATGGCCTTGATGCCCACCATCACCATCGCGGCGAGCGCCAGGAGCGCCACGCCGAGATGTGCATGGAGGGCCCACTTCACGCCCGACGGCACCAGTGTCTCCGGGTTGACCACCTGGACATGCCGGTAGATCGCGCCAAGCGTGACCTGGAGCAACACGACGACGAGCCCGATCGTCGGGATCCGCGTGCCCATCGTGGAGCGGGCGACCTGCTCGGCACCCAGCTGATTCCAGGCGCGGCTGGTCATGGCGGCGATGACGCAGAAGATCGCGAACACCACCTGTCCATTCACGCCATGGACGATCGCCATGGCCGTGCTGGGAGCCAGCTGGGCACGGTCCTGCGAAAGCGTGAGCTCTCCCGTGACGCGAAGCCCGCCAAGGAGTCCCTGCACGCACACCAGCGCGACGGCGAGCACGGCGAGGTTTCGCACTGCGGCGCGTTGGCCTGAGCGGAAGGCCTGGATCACCAGCGCGATCGAGGTCAAGCCAACCAGCATGCCCGAAAGGCGGTGGGCGTGCTCGTAGAAGACGCCATGGTCGGCCTTCATCGCGGAGAGCGGCAAGAGGATCATGTTGTGGCCAAACGAGTTTGGCCAATCAGGCACCGCCAGTCCCGACTCCTCGCCCGTCACGATCCCACCGGTCACCAGCATGCCAAAGATCAACGCCGCCGAAACCGCCGCGAAGAGCGCCGTCGGGTCCATCCACGCACGCGATCCCTGGCGGGGGGCAGGAACCAGCACTCCGCCGATGGCGCCCAGCACCGCGCATCCCACCAGCATCCCCGCCGCCCACACGCCGAGCATGAGCCATTCCACCTGGCCGTCGGCGTTGCGCGGCGCAAGCGAGCCGACGATCAGGAGGTTGATCACGCCCACCAGCGCACCGGTTCGAGCACCAGCAGACGCAGCGCTGCTCCCGCAGGAGGCGCCAAGCACGACGCTTGCGGCCCCGCCCAACGCCACGCTCACCGCCATCGCCGCAAACAGGGCTTCGCCAATGGCCTGCCCGGGAGCCGTCAGCGCGACATAGCCGCAGGCCCACAACAGTCCCGCCGCTGCGAAGGCTGGCGCAAGCAATCGGCCTGGGGTTGCTGTCGCGTGGGCAACGGCGCGTGATGCGTTGGAGTGGATCTGGGTCGACATGGGGGACCTATGCTAAGGCCCGAGCACCTGCATGGAAGTCGTGCGCATCTACCTGCAACTCTCGAAGGCACGGCTGAGCACGCTCGTCGTGATCACGACCCTCGCCGGTTTCCTGGCCGCCACTCCGAGGGGCCTCGACACGGACTGGCCGCTGCTTGGCTGGACGCTCCTGGGCACCGCGATCGCCGCCGCCAGCGCCGCCATGTGGAACCAGTTCCTGGAGCGCCGGACGGACGCGTCGATGGAGCGCACGGCGGGACGGCCGCTCCCCGCGGGCCGGGTCTCGGTGCTCCATGTGTTCGTCGCCGCGACGCTGCTCTCGTTTGCCAGCTGGGCGATCTTGCTCGCGTGGTCCACGGTGGGCGCCGCCATGCTGGCGCTTGGCACGATTGTGCTCTACGCCGCCGTGTACACGCCGATGAAGCGGCTCTCGACCCTCAACACCATCGTCGGGGCGGTGACTGGCGCCACCCCCCCGCTGATCGGCTGGGTCGCCGCGAGGCACGACGATTTTGGCGGCGGCGGATGGACGCTCGCCGCGCTGCTCTTCGTGTGGCAGCTCCCACATTTCTTCGCGCTCAGCTGGATGTACCGGGACGATTACGCCCGTGGCGGCCTCAAGATGCTTCCGGTGTTTGACCCCGATGGGCGGGTGACGGCACTCGTGTGCCTCAGCACCAGCCTGCTCTTGGTGCCCACCTCGCTCATGGCGACGCTTGAGGGTGTCGCTGGCATCTGGTACGCGCTGGTGGCGACGATCCTGGGACTGTGGCTCAGCTGGGCAGCCCTCCGGTTTGCGCGATGCCGTGACGACGCCAGTGCGCGGCGACTCTTCTTGGCCAGCCTCGTGTACTTGCCTCCAGTCCTGGCGGCACTGGTGCTCGATCGCGGACCCGCGACCGTCGCGGCGGAGTTTCGCGGCAGTGGCATCGCCATCCGCGATGGATGGCCATCGGTGGCGCCATCGGTGGCGCCATCGGTGACGCCGCCGGTGATGCCATCGGCGACGCCGCCAGGGGTGGACGCGCTTCCCGCTCCCCCGGGTGGGCCGTGAGCGAGCGGGCACAGGGTGATGGCACGGCCAGCCGACGAGCCCAGTCGCTGGACTGGCGCGGCGGCGGATGGGTGTTGGCGGCGAGCGGGCTGGTGATCTTGAGCCTCATGGCGTGGGCACTCTCGGGGGTTGTCATGGGAACGCCGCGCATCGGCGATGGGCGACACCCAGAGTCGTACGGCTTTGACTTGGACCTCCCCTCCACGCTCGCACCGCACCTGGCGGCCAGCGGCAATCCGCGTGACTTCCTCCGGCCATTGGATGCCCCTGCGTCGCTTCCGGCAAGCGAGGTGCCCGCCTACAACGAGTCGCACCGGATGCGCGCGGTGGTGCCATCGGACCAAGTCGTCGGCATCGTGCTGGGCAGCGAGGCACGCGCCTGGCCCGTCCCCCTCCTCAATGTGCACGAGGTCGTGCATGACACCGTCGCCGGCATCCCCGTGTGCGTGACCTGGAGCCCGCTCACTCGGAGCGCTGTCGTCATCGATCGGCGCATCAGTGGGCGCGAGCGCCGTTTCGCGCTCTCCGGCCTGTTGTTGGCGGGGAGCATGCTTCTCTACGACACATCCGAGGCGCCCCCTCGCAGCCTGTGGTCGCCGCTGGCGTTTGGTGCCGTGAGTGGACCGGCACAGTCGGCGGGCGAAGCATTCCAGCCACTCCCGGGCGTGGCGCTGTGTTCGTGGGAGACCTGGTCCACGGCACACCCCGAGTCCACGGTTGCCCTCGCGCCTGAATCAGACAAGAAGATGATCAAGGACACGTCCTATGTGCGGTGGTACGCACAGCGCGCGCTTCCCCCTGGCGTTTCCTCGGACGATCCGATGGCATGGAAAGCCCCAATCCTTGCCTACCGGGGCGCGGGCCACGCCGACGCACCATGGCTGGTCCAGTCATTGCCGGCCGGCACCGGGGCGGCGGGCTTCACGCGCGAAGTGCCGTTGACGATTGACCTCGATCTTGACGCCTTGGTGGGGGCCAGTGGTGCTCTCCTCGCCGGCGATGCCGCAGCGTGGCAGACCGTGCCTGCTTGCCGCGGCGCCTGGGAGGTCTTTCACCCCGTCGCCAGCCAGAGCGTGAGGTAGAGCACGATCCAGGCGGCATCGAGGAAGTGCCAGTACATCGACACCATCACGAGGCCGCGCTCGGCGCCGGCTGAGTACCAACCCTTTCCGGCCCGGTGCGTGACGATGGCCAGCGGCACCAAGCCTCCGACGACATGCGCGGCGTGGAGTCCGGTCATCACGAAGAAGGTCCACCCGTAGAGATTGGCGGTCGCGGCGGCGAGCACGGCGCGAAGGCCGCTGGCATCAGGGGCCATTGCCGTGGCCATCTGCCACCAGGCGATCAGTTGCGTCACCAGGAATCCCAGGCCAAGAACGAGCGAGACCTTGAGCGATCGGGCGACGCGGTCAGGCCGACCCGCCTGGCGAGCGCACCTCACCGCCCCGTGCAGCACGACCCCCGACGCGATGAGCAGCGCCGTGCTGGCCAAGAGCATCCTTGGCAATCCCGGTGAGCCAAACGGAACGAATCGTTCTCCCCGCGACGAGAGGTCGAAGCGCACGACCACGAACGCCATGATTGCCGCAGCGAAAAGGATCGCCAAGGTCAGGATGAGGAGCCACATCCCCAGGACGCTGGCCCGCTGGCGAGAAAGTTCTCCGCTGAATGGGTCGCGCTCCTCGCCCGCGGGGTCGAGGAGCAGCCGGCCGAGGATCGTGCGGCGGTTCACTCGCCCGTGATCTGCTTGTGCGCGGCGATCGGCGCGTCGGGAGCGTCCTTGTCCAGCACGGCCTGCGCCGCCGGCGGATTCCCGAGGAACTGGGTCGGTCGGTACTGCGCCGTGTCCATGAGGCAAAACGCCATCATGAGCGCCACGAAGAGCGTGCACCCGACAAACACCAGCAGGTTGAACGGCCGGTCCCAGACCAGGTGCATGAAGAATGCGCCAACCAGCGACGCCTTGACGAAGGCGATGCCCAGCGCGATCCAGATGTTGAGGTCTTCGGCGTCGATGGAATGGAAGAAAAGCGTGGCGCCCGTCAGCGCGAGCAGGGCGAACGCCGTCGCGAAGAGGATCTTCGGGTTGACGACGTGGCCGACGTGCTCGTGGCCGTCGCCGCCCTGGTGGGCATCCGCTGTGGCGTGTGCGTGGTCGTGGCTCATGGCTAGTCGATGAGATAGAAGAGCGGGAAGAGGAAGATCCAGACAAGGTCGACGATGTGCCAGTAGAGGCCCACCAAGTCGACCGGGGTGTAGTAGCTGGCGTTGAAGTGACCCTTCATCCCGCGCCAGATCAGCCACGAGATGACGAAGATGCCGATCACGACGTGGATGCCGTGGAGCCCGGTCATCGCGTAGTAGATCGCGAAGAACAAGTGCGTGTTGGGCGGCATCTGGGCATCAGCCAGGTGCATCTCGGGCTCGTCGGCGGCGATTTCGTCGCCGTGCGCCACCGTCGATGGCTCAGCCACGGCAAAGCTGACGTTCGAGGGTCCGGTCGCGGCTGGTGCGATGGCGGATGCCTCCGACGCGGGGCCGGCCACAGCCAGCTGGAACGCCTTCACTGGCGTCTGTGAAGGCTCGCCGGTGGCGGTCACGGCCGGCATTGAGGGCTGCGGTTCTCCTGGGGCATGCGCGCCAAGCTCGACCGTCAGCTCCTCGCCCGCACGGTCATGGGGCGGCACGTAGAAGGTGGGGCCCCACACGAGATGCTCGTGGATCTTGTGGGTGTACTCGAAGTACTTGATGATCATGAACCCGAAGGCGCCGGCCAGCGTCAGCCACAGGCACGCCAGCATCGGCCCCTTCTTGCTCGTCTGCGCGAAGTAGACCGCCATCGCCATCGTGAGGCTGGAGAGGATCAGCACACAGGTGTTGATGCCTCCCATCTGGGTGTCCAGGTACAGGCTGGCGTACTTGAACACCTCCGGGAACCGCGCGCGGAGCACGGCGTAGGCCACGAACAGCCCGCCGAAGAAGAGCACTTCCGTGGCCAGGAAGAGCCACATGCCCAGCTTGGCCGAGTCGAACTGCTGGCCCATCGACTCAAAATGGTGGGCCTGCATCGGATGGTGGGCATGGGTGTGCCCGCCATCGTTGGCGTGACCCTGAGCGGCGTCGTGATTGGAGGCGGTGGTGCCCATGGTGCTTGGGTTCAGTGTGCTCAAGGTGGGCCTCACATGTGCATGTGGCCGCGTTCAGCCTCGGCCTTGGCAATCTCAGGGTCGGCGGAACGGTCGACGTAGTACCCCTGCTGCTTCGGGTCCCACTTGACGACCGAGAAGTCGTAGCAGTCGCCCACGGCGGGCGTCTCGTCAAAGTTGAAGTGCGGCGGCGGCGAGGCGCACTGCCACTCCAGGCTCCGACCCCCCCATGGGTTGGCGGGCGCCTTTCGGCCGTGGAAGAGCGAGTGGAGCAGGTAGCCGGCCGTCATGAAGAAGCCGGTGGCCATGATGTACGAGCCGATGGTGGAGACCACGTGGTAGGTCTGGAACTCGGCTGCGTAGTCGTAGTAGCGACGCGGCATCCCCTGGCTGCCCAGCATGAACTGGGTGAAGAATGTGACATTGAAGCCGACGAACACGAAGCCGCAGGCGATCATGCCCAGCTTCTCGTCGTACATGCGGCCCGTGATCTTGGGCCACCAGTGATGCAACCCGCCGACCATCGCGATCAGCGCCGAGCCCATCATGACATAGTGGAAGTGGGCCACGACGAAGTAGGTGTCATGGAGGTGGACATCGGTCGACAGCGTGGCCAGGTGCATGCCCGTCAGGCCGCCGATGGTGAACAGGAAGAGGAACGCCAGCGCGTACAGCATCGGCGTGTTGAGGCTGATCGTCCCCTTGTAGAGCGTGGAGAGCCAGTTGAAGATCTTGACCGCCGAGGGGATGCCCACCGAGAACGAGATGAACGAAAACATCACGTTCATGAGCCCGGACTGGCCGCTGAGGAACATGTGGTGGCCCCACACGAGGAACGAGAACATCGCAATCGCGATCGACGAGAAGGCGATGAACTTGTAGCCAAAGATGTGCCGGTGCGAATGCACCGCAATCAGCTCCGAGATGATGCCCATGGCCGGCACGATCATGATGTAGACGGCCGGGTGGCTGTAGAACCAGAAGAAGTGCTGGAAGAGCACCGGGTCGCCGCCCATGTCCGGGTTGAAGATGCCGATGTTCAGCGAACGCTCCACCACGAGGAGGGCCAGGGTGATGGCTAGCACCGGCGTCGCCAAGACCTGCATGAGCGCCGTGGCGTAGAGCGCCCACAGGAAGAGCGGCATCCGGAACCAGGTCATGCCCGGTGGACGCAGCTTGTGGATCGTGACGATGAAGTTCATCCCCGTGAAGATGCTTGAGAAGCCCAGGATGAACACACCCACCACGACCGGGATGACGCCGCCCGCCGTGGTGGTGGTCGAGTACGGGGTGTAGAAGGTCCAGCCGGTGTCGAAGCCGCCCATGAGCAGGGAGGTCACGGCCAGCACGGCGCCAGCGATCCACAGGTAGTACGAGAAAAGGTTGAGCCTGGGGAAGGCCACGTCCTTGGCGCCCAGCATGATGGGGAGGATGAAGTTGCCCAGCGCCGCCGGGATGCTGGGGATGATCACCAGGAACACCATGATCGCGCCGTGGAGCGTGAACCACTGGTTGTAGGTCTCGGCGCTGTCGGTGATCGTCGGCCCGGGGGTCAGGAGCTCCGTGCGCACCAAGAGCGCAAAGATGCCGCCCACCAGGAACGACACGAGGACGCTCACCGTGTACATCACGCCGATGCGCTTGTGGTCCAGCGTGAGGATCCACGAGAGGAACCCTCGCGAGCAGTTCAGGTAGTTCTCGTCGGCCGTGTGGCCGCCGTGCGGGGCGGCAGCGGGCGATGCTGTGGAAATCGTGCTCATGGTCTGTCGTCTCTTGGAGTCACTTCTCTCGGGCGAGCCTTACTTGGCGATTGGCTTCCCCTTGGCATCAAACTGGTCGAGGGACTTCATCATGCCGATGATGGCCTCCGCGCCTCGCTGGTTCACCTGGCCCTTGAAGGTGGGCATCACATTGCCAAATGGCGCCACGACATGCTTGCCGGGGTTCCAGATGCTGTCCTCGATGTAGGCCTCGGGAGTCTCAAACTCCTTGCCGGGGCCGATGATGTCCTTGTAGCCCTTGCCATCGGTGAACTTCCCATCGCTCCCGGCGCCGCCGTTCACGCGGTCCCAGAGCCCCTTCCAGGTGGGCCCGATGCCGGGCGTTCCGTCCAGGGAGTGGCACTGCGCACAGCGCGCGTAGAGCTTGGGACCGGCGATGCTGGACAACTCGGAGTCAGGGACCTCGTCCAGCCAGTTGGCTTGCTTGGTGACCCAGTTGTCAAAATCTTCCTGGACCAGCACGTAGACCTTGCGGTTCATGTTGCTGTGGCCGGTGCCGCAGTACTCGGCGCACCGCAGGGCGTGGGCGGCATCGACATCGAGGCCGGTGGGGAAGTCGCACTGGAACCAGATGTTGGTGGTCCGGCCGGGAACGCAGTCCTTCTTGACGCGGAAGGCCGGGATGTAGCACGAGTGCAGGACATCGCTGGCGCGGAGGATCAGGCGGACGGGTCGCCCGGCCGGCACGTAGAGGTCCTCGCTCTGCGCCCCGTTGGGGTACTTGAAGTTCCACGCCCACTTCATCGCCGTGACATTGACATCAAAGCTGTTCTTCGGGACGGTCTGCATGTCAAGGTACCCCTTGAAACCGAACCAGAAGAAAGCCATCGAGAGGATGCCGGGGATGATGGTCCAGGTCAGTTCCAGTCCCGTGTGGTGGACCGGGCCGCCCATGCGGATCGCGTCGCCCGGCTTCGCGCGGAACTTCACGACGAAGATGACCATCAGCACCGTAACCAGGAGCAAGAAGAACCCGCAGACCCAGTTGATGAAGTCCATCGTGAAATCGACGTCACCGGCCACGGTCGACGCCCCAACGGGCATCCAGAATCCGGCTGGCGACGGGGCGCTCTCGGCGGGCGCTGCGGCGGCCAGCGTGGCGAGCATCGTGGGAATGGAGTCAAGCATCGTCATGGGGAAACCTGGTGGTTCAAGCGTGAATCGTGGTGGTGGGTGTCGTGGTGCTGCCCGCACCGGCGGACCCGCTCGCCTTCGGTGGGGCAAGCCGCCGTGCGCGCCGCTCGCGGACCACAAAGCCGGCGATGCCGGTGCCGAGCACGACGACTGCAGCGAGCCCGCCCAGCTGCATGAGTCGGAAGGCGCCGAGGACATAGCCGCCGTCGCTGGCGGAATACTGGTGGCACCAGAGGATGAATCGATCCAGCGGCGTGCCGATGGTTCCCTGCGAACCCTCAAGCAAGGCCATGCGCAGCGTGGCCGGCTCGTACTTGACGCCGTAGAGGTAGCGGACAACCGTGCCGTCGGGCGCAAGCACAGCGACCATCGCCGGGTGCGAATACTCCCCGTCCGGGAGTCGCTTGTACTGGAAGCCAACCGCGTCAGCGAGCGCCTTGGTGTCCTCGGCGCTCCCGGTCAGGAAGTGCCAGCCGCGCTCGCTCCCCGCCCGCTCGTACTGCGCCAAGTAGCCCAGCTTCTTGGCGTGCGCCAGTTCCGTCCCCTCGTCGGGGTTCACCGAGATGCTCACGACATCAAACTCGGTGCCCGCGGTCCAGTCCACGCCCTCCAGCCCTCGAACCAGCTCGTTGAGCACGAGGCTGCAGAGCATGGGGCACCGGTTGTATCCAAAGTGAAGTAGCACGGGCCGGCCGGAGGCGAGGATCTCGCGCATCGTGACCTGCTTGCCCGAGTCGTGCGTGAGCGACACATCCAGCGGCACCACCTCGCCCAGGTGCTCGACGATGTCCACTCCCTGGACTTCGGTGGGCATGGCGGTGGACAGTTCCGCCAGCTCGCCAATCCCGTAGGCGGGACCGACATCGCCGCCCTGTGCATGCACCATCGACGCGCAGGCAAGGCACATCGCAGCCGCGGCGGCGAGCGATGCGAGGGTCATCTGTGGGAAGCGGAGTGACACGGGTGGAATCAGTGGGATGGAGCTTGGTTCTTCGAGGCGATGTGCGGCGCGGGAACGGCCGAAACGGTCTTCGCCGTGGCGCTCTCGGCGACGATGAGCTCCATGGCCTTGGCGACCGGGATGCGGATCTTCTTCACGGGCTTGCCATCGACTTCGGTGGTCATGGTGCCGTAACTGGTCAGCAAGGCGGCCTGCGCGGCCTTCAGGTCAACCAGCTCCTGGAAGGCTGGGTCCACCACTCGCGCCTCGACCCCGGACCGGTCGATGTTGAAGTAGGCGGCGGCAACCGCGGCAATCGTGATGACGGTGCCGAGCACGAAGACGACGGAAGCCACCCAGGTCTGGGTTGGTTCCGGGTCGTCGTGGACCTCGAGGTGGGCGTCAGTGGCGTGACCGTGAGACATGGTGGGTTCCGTGTGGGATCAGAAGTTTTCGAACGCGATGCTCTCGGCCATGCGGGGATCGCGGCGGCAGGTCAGCCCGACTCGCGCAAGGCGCTTCGCGGCGCTGCCGATGCAGATGGCGAACATGCCAAACAGCATGAGGTAGATCGCAGGATTGCCAAGGCCGGTGGTCGCGCCGGCGTGGGCTGCGGCGAAGGCGTTCCAGGTGTCGAAGGTGCCGATGTCGGAGGGGATGACCGGCACCACCAGGTACCACACATCCAGCCACCCAAACGCCAGCATCCAGATGCCGCCGATGAGGAGCAGCGTCGGCCAGCGCTTCACCCACCTGGAGATGAGGAAGACAAACGGGATGACAAAGTGGCCAAAGAGGAGCGCGGCGCTGACCCACGCCCACGCGCCGACCTGCCGGGCGGCGAACCAGGTGGTCTCTTCGGGGATGTTGCCGTACCAGATCAGCATGTACTGGCTGAAGGCGATGTAGGCCCAGAAGACGACGCCGAAGGCAAAGATGAACTTGCCGATGTCATGCATGTGCTCCGCAGTGACGACCCCATTGAGGAAGCCCAGGTGCTTGAGCCTCAGGAGCGTGACGGCGATCGCGGAAAAGCCGATCGTGCAGCAGACGCAGAAGAAGTAGACGCCGAACATCGTGCTGAACCAAGCCGGGTTCAGTGACATCGCCCAGTCGAACGCGGCGAACGTGGTGGTGACGCCAAAGAGGATGATGGCGGGACCGGCCCACTTGCGCATCGACCTGGTGTCCGCCTCGGACCCGGTGGAATCCTGGTGGACGCTCCGGCCAAAGTAGAAGTTGGCCAGCAACGCCCAGATGGCGAAGTAGGCCAGGTTCCGGATCATGAAGAAGTCCGGGTTCAGGTACGCCGACTTCTTCGCCACGAGTTCCGCCTCGGCTGGGTCATGCGCGGCCAGGTGCTCGAGGTTGGCCCACGGCCAGAGGAGGTCCAGGCCCGGACCGTGCCCCTCGGCGTGGGACCGACCGTTCCACCAGAGCCACACGATCGGGAGCGCCAGCACCCAGAGCCATCGCAGGTTCGCGCCGTGCGCTTCCGCGACGCGCCGAACCGCGGGGCTCCAGCCCGCCTTGGTCAGGTGCTGGATCATCGTGAACACCAATGCGCCCAGCGCGAGCGCCAGGACGAACATGAAGTTCACCAGGTAGATCTTCGCGAACTGATTGGGGTCGCCCTGCTTCCAGCCGACGTACAGGCCAACGCCAAGCGCAATGACGCCTGCGGCGAAGATCGCACGGGCGAAGGTGGCAATCCGGCCATCGTCAACGATGGCGCTCTGCGGGAGCTCGGGGGCTGCAGCGTGGTGGTCGTGGCCGCTCATTGGATCTTGCTCCGCTCGGTGGGAGGAACGTCCTGCAGGGATGCGTCGAATGCGCGTTGCAGCGACTTGACGTAGGCCGCGATCGCCCAACGGTCTTCGGTCGGGATCTGCGCCGAGTACGACGCCATGTTGCGGATGCCGTTGGTGATCGTGCCGTAGATCTGGCCGATGGGCTGCCCCGACACCGTGGCGTCGTGCAGGCTCTTGGCCGGCACCCAGACGGTCCCCTGCACGGGGCCGTTGGCATTGGCCACCAGCGCCATCGCGCGCTGGTTCACCATGCCGTTGCCCTCGCCAGCCTGGCCGTGGCACGGTGTGCAGTAGATGGTGAACCGCTCCTGTCCGCGCACGAGGAGGTCCATCGACATCGTCATGCCATTGGGGAGCGTGGCGGCCCACTCGCTGCCGACGAATCCGCCGTAGAGGTGGGTGTCGCCAAACGACTCGCCCCGCGCGACGGTTCCCTCGATGAGGGGCCGCATCGACCGGCCGTCGGCAAAGAGGTCGTTGGTCGACTGGGCCTTGAACTTCTTCTGCAGGTCCATGTCCAGGAACATGGTGACCGGACGCTTGTCGACTGGCTCGCTGCGCGACCACGCCACCACGAGCGGCGGGACAGCCGCGGCGAGGGTGCCGAGCAGGGCCATGTAGATGAGGATGCGCGGGATCGATGGCATGTCAGTCCTCCACCGCTTCGACATGGGTGGCCCCGAGCGACTTCAGGAAGTCCTCGGTCTTGGATCGGATGAATCGGGAGTCGCGGGCCTCGATGACGATGAAGAACCGGTCGTCCGAGGCACGCAGGAACCGCTTCTTCGCCAGGAGCGGGTGATTCCAGCGCGGCAGGCCGTTGAAGAGGAGCATCACGCCGGCGGTGGTGAGTGCGCTCAGCAGGATCGTGAGCTCGAACATCACGGGGACGAACGCGGGAATGGAGAGGAGGGGCTTGCCGCTGATGAGGAAGGGGTAACCGGTGACCCACACGATGGCCCAGAAGGACCACTCGGCACCCGTGCCGTTGGTGAATGCCTGCAGCAGGAAGCCAACCGAGCAGCCAGTCAGGCCGGCGAAGAAGACGATCACCGGGATGATGGTCCGCTTGACGCCCATCTGCTTGTCGAGCCCGTGCACGGGGAACGGCACGTGGCAGTCCCAGTGGCGGTAGCCCGCGTCGCGGACTCTCCCGGCCGCCTCAAAGATGGCGGCGGGCGTCTTGAACTCCGCCATCAATCCCCAGAGGCGGCTGGTGGAGCCGTCGTGGGCCTTGGTGGCTGTTGGGCGTTCGATGGTGAGGGTCGACACTGTGTTTCCTTGGCGTCCTGGGGGATGGCTGGTCGGCGATGGCGGTCAGTTCAGCGGGTGCGGTCAATGATGCGCGTGCGGGTCGGCCTGCGGCATGACGGCCTTCACCTCGGCGATGGCGATCATCGGGAGGTAGCGGCAGAACAGCAGGAAGAGCGTGGCAAACAGGCCGATGGCGCCGAGCATCGTGCCGATGTCGACCCAGGTCGGGAAGAAGGCGTCCCAGCTGCTGGGCAGGAAGTCGTTGGCCAGGCTGGAGACGATGATGACGAAGCGCTCGAACCACATGCCGATGTTCACGACGATCGACAGCGCGAACATCAGCGGGATGCTGGTCCGGATCGCCTTGAACCAGAAGAGCTGCGGCGTGATCACGTTGGATCCCACCATGATGAAGTAGGCCCACCAGTACTGGCCGAAGGCCCGGTTGAGGAAGGCGAACTTCTCGTAGAGGGCGCCTGAGTACCACGCGATGAAGAACTCCATCGAATAGGCGTAGCCCACGATGCATCCCGTCACCAGGATGATCTTGTTCATGTTGTCCAGGTGGCGCAGCGTGATCAGGTTCTTGAGCCCGAAGAGCTCGCGCGCCGGGACAGCCAGCGTCACCACCATCGCGAAGCCGGAGAAGATCGCGCCCGCGACGAAGTACGGCGGGAAGATCGTGGTGTGCCAGCCTGGGAGCTGGCTGACGGCGAAGTCAAACGACACGACCGAGTGCACCGAGAGCACCAGCGGCGTGGCCAGCGCAGCCAGGAGGAGGTAGGCCACCTCGTAGCGGTGCCAGTGGCGCATGCTGCCGCGCCAACCCAGGGCGAAGAAGCCGTAGGCGAACTGCTTCACCTTGCCCACGGCGCGATCGCGCATCGTGGCCAGGTCGGGGATGAGGCCGATGTACCAGAAGACCAGCGAGACGGTGAAGTAGGTGCTCACCGCGAAGACGTCCCACAGGAGCGGGCTGCGGAACTGCGGCCACATGTCCATCTGGTTGGGGATGGGGAAGAGCCAGTATGCAAACCACACGCGGCCCACGTGGATGCCGGGGAAGAGGCCTGCGCAGATGACGGCGAAGATCGTCATCGCCTCCGCGAATCGGTTGATGCCCGTGCGCCACTTCTGCCGGAAGAGGAACAGGATGGCCGAGATCAGCGTTCCGGCATGGCCGATGCCGACCCACCACACGAAGTTGGTGATGTCGAAGGCCCACATGACGGGGTTGTTGAGTCCCCAGACGCCCACACCCGTCACGATGAGGTAGAGGACGCAGACGCCGAGCAATCCCACGAACGACAGGGCAATCGAGAAAGCGACCCACCAGGCCAACGGGGCCTTGGGGGCTTCGTTCACGCGGCAGACGCCGTGCGTGACGTCGTGGAAGTCGCGACAGCCCAGGACGAGCGGCGCGCGGCCGCTGATCGGGTCAATGGTGTTGTCCACCTCGATGAAGCCGGGGTCCTGCCGGCCGATGGCGCTGCTGGCGGTGGTCATGCGTGGGTCTCGTGGTCGTGGCCGTCGTGGCTGTGGTCGTGGCCGGCGTGCGGGTCATCCTCGCGAGGCAAGGCCGGGTTGGTGACCTTGGCCAGGTAGCGCAGGCGGGTCTTCGTGTTCAGTTCCTCGAGCATCTGGTAGGAGCGTCCCTGGCTGAACAGCTTGGCGACCTGGCTGTTGGCGTCGTTGAGGTCGCCAAAGACGATGGCGCCCGCCGGGCAAGCCTGCTGGCAGGCGGTGACGATCGCGCCGTCGGGAATCGAGAAGTTGGCCGTGCCGGCTTTCTCGCCACCCTTCTGCGCCCACCGGTTCTTGAAGTCGATCTTGGCTTCCTGGATGCGCTGCGTGCAGAAGGTGCACTTTTCCATGACGCCGCGCGAACGCACGGTGACATCGGGATTGAACTGCATCTGCCGGAAGAGGTCCGGGCCCTCGTCACGGTTGAGCGTGTAGTAGCGCTCGTAGTAGCCCAGGTCGGTCTTGAGGAATCCCTCCTCGCGCTCGGGCCGCTTCGCGTTGTAGTCGAAGAAGTTGAATCGACGGACCTTGTACGGGCAGTTGTTGGAGCAGTACCGCGTGCCGATGCAGCGGTTGTAGACCATCACGTTGAGGCCGTCCTTGTCGTGGACGGTCGCCGCGACGGGGCACACCTGCTCGCACGGCGCGTTTTCGCAGTGCTGGCACGCCACGGGCTGGATGCGATAGTCGACGGGGCTGCTCGGGTCGCTTCCCTTGAAGTAGCGGTCGAGGCGAATCCACGACATCTCGCGTCCGCGCAGGACCATCGACTTGCCGACGACGGGGATGTTGTTCTCCGACTGGCACGCGGTGACGCACGCGCTGCAGCCGGTGCAGGTGTTGAGGTCCACCGACATCGCCCAGCGGAACTGCGCACCGTCCAGGTTGGACTCTTCCCACAGGCTCAGTCGATGCACCACGTGCGTGCGGTGCTTGGCGAAGTCCGGGTGGAGCCGATACTCCTCCAGCGTGCCTTCGCGCACCAGCGTGGGGAGTCGATCCTGGATGCCCTGCAGCGGAACCTCGGGCATGATCGCCTCGGCGATGCCCTTGTCCTGCGTGTTGGCGATGGGGTAGGTCCGGCCGGTGGGCTGGAACGTGGCGGCCTGGAGGTCGGCGCCACCTTCGCGGAGCGAGAAGGAATCGCATCCCGCACCGTCGGCGATGCGGCCGGCGACCGCGCCGCGGCCGTAGCCGAGAGCGAGTGAGGCCGATCCCTCGGCATGGCCGGGGAGGACGAAGACTGCGGCGTCGACGCTGCGGCCATCGACCGTCACCGTGACGACGCTGCCGTGCCTGACACCCATCGACTTCGCGGTCGCTGGAGCGAGGTTGAGCGTGTTGTCCCAGGTGACCTTGGTGACCGCATCCGGCAACTCCTGCAACCAGGCGTTGTTGGACCATCGGCCCGCGAGGACCTTGCTGTCGGTGAAGAGCACGAGCTCGATGCCCTGCCCGGTCGCGGCCTTGTGGCTCAGTGCCATGGAGGCCACGGCCCCGGCGTTGACGGTCGGGGCGGAAGTGCTGTAACTGGAGCCCATGGCTCCGGACTCGAGTGCGGCGCGCCAGGAGGCTTCAAACGCGGAGCCGCTGGACGCCACGCGCTTGGCATGCACCTCTCGCACCACGTCGTAGCCGGCGCGAGTCGTGGCCTTCTCATCGGCCAGCATCGCGAGCAGCTCGATTTCCGACAGGCCGCCGGCGTTCGGCTCGATGAGCGGAAGGATGAGCGGCTGCTGCAGGAGGATCGTGCCGTCGGCCGCCACCGAATCGCCCCAGCACTCCAACGAGTGCGCGGCGGGAATGCTCCAGTGGCACGAAGTGAGCGCGCCGGTCTCGTCGAGCTTCTCGGCAAGTCGAACCACGTGCTTGGCCTTGGCCATCGCATCACCGAAGGCCAGCTCCGGCGGGGCGTCGTAGGCCGGGTTGGCGCCGCAGATGACCAGCGTCTCGATCGAGCCCGCGTTCAGTGCAGCGGTCAGCGCGGCAATGCTGTCGACGCATGAGGACGGGCCCGTCGCGGGCGCATAGGTGACGGTCCGTCCAGCCGCACCGATCCGCTCGTTGACCAGCGCGACCAGCGCGTGCACCGCGGCGGGTTGGGCAGGACCGGCCACCACGGCACACTTGCCCTTGGCGGCTTGGACGTCCTTCACGGCCGCGGCCAGCACGGCCTCGGCATGGGAGTCGAGCTTGGCGCCGCTTCCCAATCCGGCCAGCGCGTTGCGGACGTTGAGGTCGCCGCCGTCGACCCCCAGTCGCTTGGCGAACTCTGCCACCACATTGGCGATCTCGCTCGAGCGCATCGCCACGCGCTCGTCGGCGTTCATGCCGGTGACGCTGAGTCGACTCTCGAACGAGTAGAGGCGGGACAGTTCCTGGTGCGCTGCGCCCTCCCCGTTCACGCGGCGGGTGGAGGCCCATGCTGCGGTCACTCGGGGTGCATCGGCGCCATCCATCAGGACGTCGGCGTCAAACGCGACGACGATCTTTGCCTCATCCAACTTCAGGAAAGGCCGCTTGGCACTGCCAAAGGCTGCCGCGGTGCCGGCCCGCTCGGCGTCGCCGTGACGCGGCGTCCACTCGTGCATGGAAGCCTTGGGAAAGCTCTTGGCGATCGCCTGCCGCATCGCGACGCGGGAGGGGCTCGCGGTCGGCTCAAGGAGGAACGCCAATCCGGCACCCTGCGTCCCGCGGAGCCTGCCAATCTCGTTTGCCGCAAAGGCCTGGAACTCGGGCACGCTGGATTCGTGACCCTCGTGAAGCACGACGCGGAGCCGGTCCGGGTCGTAGAGATCAAGCACCGTTCCTTGGACGCCGGCGCTCGTGCCGCCGGTCGCGCCGGCAACGCTGCCATTGCCGTCCACCTTGATCGGCCGGCCATCCAGGCTCTTGGCGAGGATCGGCGTGCCCACGCCGTCGATCTCCACACACGTGGCGTAGCGAACCGCCTGCCCGGGCATGCGGGTGGCCGGTCGGCTGGCATACGGGGCGATCTTCTGCTCAGGCCATCGGCGGCATCCGGTGATCGCCAAGCCGGCCAGGGCGAAACTGGCGCCCATGACGCGGATGAATTGTCGACGTTCCTCGTGGCTGGCCGTGTCGGCGCCCTCGGGGAACTCGCGCTGCACGAGCGCGGCGAACTCAGGTGTTCCCTCGAACTCGGCGACGCTGCGCCAGAGCGTCTTCCCCTTGGGGGCAACGCTCGCGCTGGTCGTCTCGGCCTTCGACTGGCAGGTGGGCGGGGTCTGCATCGCTTCGTGGTACCTGTGCTGGTCGGCCGCGGGGCGGCCAGTGTCTGTCTCGGTCGTGCTTGTCTGGGATGCTCAGTCCCGTCCGTCGCGATCAGCGATGGCAGGTCGAGCAGTTCTCGCTGGGGTTGAGGTGGTACTGCCGGACGAGGGCGTCGCGGTCGGCATCCGTGAGGCTGGCCGCAGCGTCCCACCCGAGGTTGAAGACCTCACTGACGGGGCGAATGCGATCGATCGGGTCGCGGTGGCACTCCAGGCACCACCCCATGCTCAGCGGCGCAGCGCGCTGCACCACTTCCATCTGGTCGACGCGTCCGTGGCACTCCACGCACGAAACGCCGCGATTCACGTGGGCGCTGTGGTCGAAGTAGGCGTAATCGCCAACCTTGTTCACCCGCGTCCACTCGATCGGCATGCCCGACTCGTAGGAAGCTCGGACGGGCTCCAGCTTGAGCGACTCCTTGCGGATCTGCGTATGGCAGTTCATGCACGTCTGCGTCGGCGGGACGGAGGCTTGCGGGGATGACTCGACCGTGTTGTGGCAGTACCGGCAATCCAGGCCAAGCTCCCCGACGTGGAGCGCGTGGGAGTACGGCACGGGTTGCGTCGGCTGGTACCCCACGTCAAGCGTCTTCGGGCTGAGCCCGTAGGCCACCACGAAAGCCATGTAGATCGGCGCGGTGGCCCCCACGATGAGGATCAGGGGCAGGACGAGATTGGTCCAACGAGGGAAGAGGAATCTGCTCACGGGTGGCGGCCCTGCGACATTGTGCATTTTTTCACAATCTCGAACTCAGGATCGTAGTGTCCTGAGTTCCGGTCGGTCAAGCAGGCGATAACCTTTCAACAATGCGTGTCAGAGACTCACTCGCGTTCGGAGCCGCCCAGGTGGAAGATCGGCTCTCTCGCGACGATGCGTTTCGGCGATTGGCTGCGCTCGCAGCGGCCGAAGATCCGGCCCTCGATCAATCGGCGGTCAAGGGAGCTCTCCTCGCCCGCGAGGCACAAGGAGGGACCATCGTGGCCGATGGGTTGGCCATTCCGCACGCCATCCTCCCAAAGGCGACCAAGTTTCAGGTCCTACCGCTACTCGTGAAGTCCGGAATCGAATGGGATGGACCTCATAGTCCTATAACACTAGTGATATGCATTATAGGACCTTCGACACAGCCATGGAATCATGTGCAACTGCTCGCGAGGTTGGCCAGGATCCTCCGCGACCCCGCAAGCGCTGCCCGCCTCCGGGGATCGATCGATTCCGCGAGCCTCGAGGCCGCACTTCGGGAGGAGGACCAGCGCCATGACTGACCCTGCTCCAAGCGCCGGACTTTCGGGCTCCTCGCAGCAACTCCTGATCGGGATCGCCCGGTCCGAGTCCGGATTTGAACAACTGGTCAATGTGTTCCTCGATGCCGGCGTGCCGGGGGGCACCGTCATAGAGAGTCGGGGCCTCGCGTCGATCCTCCGTGAAGAACTCCCGATCTTCTCCGGGCTCGCTGCATTGCTTCCCGCCGCGAGCGGCAGTCGAGTGCTGCTCGCGATCGCCCCCGCGGCGGCCGCCGACACGGCGTTGCGATTCGCTCGTCAGCTCCCGGCGTCCGACCGCCCGATCATCGCGGCACTCCCGCTCGCCGGATCGGTCCTCCCCGGTGACTGACACCGTGACCCATACCGCTGCCACGCCAGCCAGCCCCCTCCTGCTCGCCCTTCTGGCCACGATCGTGGGAGTGCTGGCGCTGGCCACCATCAGCACGCGCTTTCGACGGTGGCGCCGTCGGCCGGCCGTCGCCGCCCTTGCCTCATCCGGCGTCATTCCCCTGGCCCTTGGCGCAGCGGCCGGACCGGAGAGCCTGTCCATGGTCGACTCGGACACAGCCACAAAACTGGAACCCCTCTTCGTGATCGGGTGTGCGTGGGTGGCCCTCATCGTGGGAATGCAGGCCCGTCCCCTGCTCTTGCGCAGGGTGCCCGGCGTGCTCTGGCGGCTGGTGTGGATCGATTTGGTCGTCGCCGCGTTGCTCGCGCTGTTGGCCACCGTCATCCTCGCCCGCACAGGCGTCGCGGCTGGACCAAGTGCGCTGCTCCTGGGCGGCGTCACGATCTTCGTGGCCCTGTCCGGGTGGAATCCAGAGACCCGGTCGCTCCGCGTTCGATTTGAGGTGGCGTCGGGTCGACTCGCCACGATCGTGCAGGCCGGGAGCGGCCTGGCGGCTCTCCTCGGCCTCGCGATCGCCAGCGTGGCCGCATCCTGGCAGGAACCGGTGGGCCTGGCGCGTGCGCTGGTGGCAGCGGCCGCCATCGTCGGTGCGGGCTGGGTGGTGATGGCCGACCGAGTCCCGGATTCCGCCATGGCGACACGCCGGATGGTGGTCCTCATCGGCATGATGGCATTTGCCGCTGGCGCGGCTGGCATCGTCGGGATCGGGCCGATGCTGCTGGCACTGCTCGTCGGCGCGGCAGTGGCCAACGTTCGAGGCGCACTGCTCTCCATCGAATCCGTCGCACAAAAGCTGGAGCCGCTCGCGGCGTGGCTGGTCCAACTGGGAGCGGGGTTCTACGGGGCCTCCGGGCATTCCATGTGGTGGCTCCTCTTGCCGATGGCGTTCGCGGCAACCCGACTGGTGCTGAAGCCCGCGCTCTTGCGTGACGCCCTTCGCCACGAAGGAACCTCCGTTGATCTTGCCAGCCCACTCATGCACGCCACGTCACGGCAGGCACCGCTCGCCGTGGCGCTGGCCCTCAACTTTGCGCTGTTCACTCCATCGCCGCTGGCGCGAGGCCTCCTGCTGGCCGTGGCCCTGACGGCGCCGTTCGTGTCGATCGCGCCACTGGCCATTGCGAACATTCGGCGCATGGCGTGGCGGAGGGTTCCCGGTTGAGCGGACGCGAAGGCAATCCTGCGTTCGCGATCACAAAGGCCGCGGTGCGCGGTCCACACATGCTGGCGCTGGCCATGCTGATGTTGACGATTGCCGGTGCTGCCGTGCGGTGGGGCAGCGTCGGGGACGTGCCCGAGTCGGCACTGGGGCCCTTCATGCTTGGGTGGCTCCTGCTCAGCGGGTGGGTCGCGGGCCGACTCGCGGAGTGTGCGTCACTCCCGCGAGTCACCGGCTACCTGTTGGTGGGACTCGCCGCCGGCCCAGGACTTGCGGCGCTCGCCCACTTCCCGGTCACGATCCTTGATGATCGTGCCCTCTCAAGCGTGGCACTGGTCGACGACGCCGCCATCGCGTTGATCGGCCTGCTGGCCGGCAGTGAGCTCCGCGCCAGCGTGTTGCGACCTCACCTCCACGTCTCGCTCCGACTGGTGGGTTGGCAGCTGGCACTCCTGGCGCCAGCGGGGGCCGCAGCCCTTTTCGCCGTGGCCATCGCGGCACCCGCCGGGTGGCACCTGGAAGGATCGCTCCAGCCGGGCCTCATCCTGGGGAGCCTGGCGGCGGGGATGGTCTTGGTTGCCAACAGCCCCGCCATCGTCGTGGCGGTGGTGCGCGAACTTGGCGCAAGGGGGATCGTCGCGCGCACCGCACTGGCCACGACGATCCTCAAGGACCTGGTGCTGACCGTCGCCTTCACGGCGGTGCTCGGCGGCGCCGTGGCTTTGGGCCCCGGAAGCACCGAAGGCGCCGGATTGGTGGAAGGAATGGCAACGGTCGCCACCCACCTGGTGGGAAGCCTGCTCGCCGGGGCGATCGTCGGGCCGATGCTGGCGTGGTTGGCCGCACGAACACCGATCCGTGACGATGCTCTCGCCGGACTCTCGGCCGTGGTGATCGTTGCGGTGGCCATCCACTTCGACCTCTCCATACTGCTCACCAGCCTGGCCGCAGGCATCGCTGCCGCCAACTTCCCGAGACTGGACGCCGCTCGGCTCACCCACGCGACGGACACCTATCTCGTTCCCGTGCTCTGCGTGGCATTCCCCATCATCGGGGCGCGACTGGACTTGGGTGCCGCCCTCGCATTGGCCCCCGTCGCGCTCGGGTTGGCCTTGATGCGCGCGGGCGGACTCTGGCTGGCATGCCGGGCCGCCCTGCCGGCGACTCGCGCGCCATCGCCATCGCTGCGCGCCAATGCCTGGATGGCCTTCCTCCCGCAGGCGGCCGTGGCCATCGCGCTGCTGGCGGACTTCGAGAGCCAACTCGGTGGCCATCCGTGGGCTCGATCCATGCACGCCATGCTGCTGGGGATGGTGGTGTTCAATGCACTGCTCGGGCCGGCGTTCCTGCGCCTGGCGCTGCGACGAGACGAATCGACCCTCCCGTGATCGACACCCACTGCCATCTCACCTTCCCAGAGTTCAGGCACGATGTCCGTCGAGTGATGGATGACGCGCGCGCCGCGGGGGTGCGGGCCGCGATCACGATCTCCACGACAACGACCGATGCCGGGGAGGCCCGGGACATCGCGCATGCCGATCCTCGGGTGGTGTTCAGCGTCGGCATCCATCCGAGCTACGCCGACCAGCCCATCGACTGGGCCCGGCACGCGGAACTGTCCCGTGACGAGCGGTGCGTGGCCTTCGGCGAGCTCGGGCTTGACGAACACCACGAGCGCCCCCTGCCCGCCGTGCAGGAGCGCGTGTTGACCGAGCAACTCGCTCGGATCGGATGCCTGCGCGCGGAAGGCGTGGGGAAGCCGCTGGTCGTCCATTGCCGCAAGGCCGTCCCCAGGCTCCTTCCCGTGTTGCGTGCCTCGGGCATCCCGATGGACGAGATGGTCTTTCACTGCTTCACCGAGACGGCGGACGAGGCACGCCAGATTCTGGACGCGGGAGCGTGGATCTCCTTCACCGGCGCGGCGACCTTCAAGAATGCCGCCGCCATCCGCGAAGCCGCTGCGCTTGTTCCCGCGGACCGCGTGATGGTGGAGACCGATGCCCCGTTCCTCACGCCCGAGCCCCACCGGTCCGTGCGTCCAAATGCCCCGAGATTCGTCGGGCACGTCGCCGAGTGTCTGGCGCGCGTGCGGGGCATCGACCCTGAAGCGTTCGAGCGTCAGCTGGACGCCAACGCGGTAACCTTCTTCGGCCCCGCACTGGCGGCGGCGTGCGCCGCCCCGTCACCACCACCAGCCCCATGATCGATTCGTCACAGGAGAGTGGGTCGATGCCCTTCGGTGGGCACCTGGAGGAGCTCCGTCGCAGGATCTTCTGGGCGCTGGCCATCCCGCTCCCCGCCTCGATCGCCCTGTTCTTCGTTGCGCCGCACATGCGCCAGTTCCTGTGCGCGCCCGTCTTTGCGGCGCAGCAAGCGCGCGGCCTCCCGACGTCGATGCAGGTGATGTCGCCGGTCGAGGCACTCACCACCGACTTCAAGCTCTCCCTCATCGCGGCGTTGGTCGTGAGCGCACCGTGGGTGCTCTGGCAGTTCTGGCTCTTCGTCTCCCCCGGCCTCTACATCCACGAACGGCGCTTTGCGCGGTTCCTGGTGCCGCTCTCGTCCCTCCTCGTCGTGGGAGGCATGTCGCTCCTCTACTGGGTGATGTTGCCCCTGATGATGGCGGGGCTCATCGGCTTCGGCGAGTCGGCTCCGACCGTCATCACCGCTGGCGCCCGGGCGCATGATGGGTCACCGTCGCTGCCCGTGGTCACCGCCGATCCCACGGTCGCCGCACCGGGCGAGATGTGGTTCAACTCGACGGCACACGAACTGCGCCTGGCGATTCCAGCGACCACCGAACAATCCGAGGCCTCGTCGCCGACGGCGGAGGGGATGGCCTCCGCTGGGCTGGAAATCGTGACGATCGGGATGAACCGGCCCAACGCGCTGCACCAAGTCTTCCGGCTCAAGGACTACATCGACTTCGTCTTGCTGGTCGCCGCCGCGGTGGCCATCACGTTCCAGCTGCCGGTCGCCGTGCTCCTCCTCGGCTGGCTTGGCGTGGTCGATCCCCCGATGCTTCGATCCAAGCGGCGGATCGCGCTCATGGCCATCACGGTGGTTGCCGCCATCGCCGGGCCCGGCGACATCCTGACGATGGTGCTCCTGATCGTCCCGCTCTACGCACTCTACGAGGGAAGCATCGTGCTGCTCGTGATCGCCCCCGCCCATCGCGTGGCCGCCGGAAGCGTGGGACGCCGAATGCGTGAGCCGGATGGCGACGCATCGGGGGGTGAATGAGTTCGTCGCTGGCCAGGCGCCGCCGCCGGCTGCCCGCCGGGTGCTCGGCCCTTGACGTCAGGATGATGCAGCGAGCGCTCGCGCTGGCGGCACGGGCGGCGGGTGAGGGGGAGGTGCCCGTGGGTGCCGTCGTCTACCGGGGCGACGACGTGCTGGGTGAGGCCGGGAATCGACGGGAGGCATCCACGGATCCATCGGACCATGCCGAAATCGTCGCCATGCGGTTGGCCGCGCAGCGGTTGGGCGGATGGCGGCTGGAGGGGTGTTCGATGGCCGTCACGCTGGAACCCTGCACCATGTGTGCCGGGGCCACCGTGAACGGCCGACTCGCCAGGATCGTGTACGGCGCGGATGACCCCAAGGCCGGTGCGTGCCGATCCCTCTACCGAATCCCGCAGGACGCCCGCCTCAATCACCGCCCAGCGGTCGTCGGCGGGGTGCTTGCCGCCGCCTCGGCCGGATTGCTCCGGACGTTTTTTCGGGCCCGCCGGGCCGCCGCAATCCGATAACCACGCAGGACCGTTCCGGGCCTGAGCCGGAACACTTCCGGATTCGTCTTGACTTCTGCCGTGCGAACGCCATACTTCCCTTCGGAAGCCGTGCCCCGATCGCCCGTTGGGCGTCGGATGGCGCGTCTGGCACCGTTTGTGCACGTCAGAGAGGGAAAGTGATGCTTCGAGAGCTTGGACCTTGCGGAGGCTTGAGTCGCTTCGGCGCAACCGTGCGATCGGCACCGCCGTTCTCGTTGCCCGTGGCAGCCGTTGGGGCCTTCAGTCTCCTCGTGAGCGGCACGGCGATGGCGCAATCTTTCGCCGGCAGCCGCAGCGGGCTCGAGGTGAACGCCGCGACGCAACGCCTGACGCTGAACACGCTTGACTTCGGCGGGAAGAACCCAATCACCAGTTCGTCGTATGTTTTCCCTGTCGGCAAGACCGAGGTGCTTGAGGGCAGCGTGGACGGCTCGTTCGTCCCCAACAGCGACCCAGCACTCCACGACGCCCTCAAGGGCGGCAGTCAGGCATGGCCGGCCATCGACAAGTGGGTCCACCTTTCTGGTGCGGCGCCTACGAAGATCCAGCTCTTTCTTGGCTCGTCACAGCCTGACCTGGCGGAGGAAGAGGATCGAGACCCGGAGCTCATCGTGATGGGCGAGTTCCCGGTGGGCACCAACTTCCGCGCGATGTGTGGCGGCGCTGACCAATCCCCGATCCAGTGCAAGAACTCCTTCACGATCACGGCTGACATGCTCGCGCAAGGACGGGGCAGCGTGGAGGATCCGCTGAGCGTCTCGCCCGCCACGGACTTTGTCGCACTCGGGCTGGATGGTTCGCGCGACTTGGGCATCCCGACTGGCGCGTTCATCACGGGCTATGAAATCACGCTTCCGCCGGGCTCCAGCACGCGCATCCAGCTGATTCCTGTCTGCGCCTCCGGCGATCCCGATGCCGCGCTTGGCGGGCAGCTTGGCATCGACAAGGCAAGTGTCTCGCGCCTGAAGGTGTTGTTCCCGGACCAATACGACGACGGCGAGATGGAAGGAACCCTCCCGATCCCTTCCGCCATCTCCATGACGTACGGAAACGCTCCCGCCATCAACCCCGACGGTGGCCAGGCGGGCAATGAGTACACGATCGTGACCAATCCGGACCTGCCAATCGATGGCGAGGATTTTGAGCCAGATGGGGACGACCCGACCGGGGGTGACCCGTCTGACCCGACCGACCCGAATGATCCTGGCGATCCTGATGACCCAGATGGTCCCGGTGACCCCAACGACCCTGATGACCCCGACGGGAAGGACCCCGGCCATCGCAATCCGCCTGACAATGGCGTGATCGTCGTCCGCCCACAGGTGCCGACCGATCCGCTGGACGACTCCGTCGTGCCAAACAGCACCGACGGGGACGCTGCGCCGAGCGTCCCCGCCCCCGGCGCCTTGGTGCTCCTGGGACTTGGCGGTTCGATGATGGCCCGCGGGCGCCGCCGACGCTAACGTCGGCCCAATGAGTCCCGACCTGCCACCGCCGCTGGCGCGACGCACGCTGCTGGACGTTGCGCCCATCCATGCATCGATCAAGGAGCGACCCGAGGACTTCCTCGTGGATGAACTTCCATTGTTCGATCCCACCGGAGAGGGAGAACACCTCTACGTCGGCGTCCAGAAGCGCGGTGTGGATCATCAGGAGATGGTGGCACGCCTGGCTCGCCACTTCGGCGTGCCGTCGTCGTCGATCGGCACTGCGGGAATGAAGGATCGCCACGCGATCACGCTTCAGACCGCTTCAATTCACCTGTGCCAACGGAACGCGCCCGCGGTGGATCCGCAGTGGGACGACATGGGAATCCTCTGGTCGATGCGGCACCGGCACCGGCTTCGGCGAGGGCAGCTGCGCGGCAATCGATTCAGCATCCGGCTTCGCTCGATCGATCCCCTGCTCGTTCCCACCATCTGGCGGCGCATGCAGTCGCTGGTGGAGACTGGCTTGCCGGACGCCTACGGTCCGCAGCGATTCGGCCTCTTCCAGACCAACCACGTGCTGGGCTGGTGCCTCCTCCACGGGCAGTGGGATCGATTCCTCGCAGTGATGCTCGGCGAGGGCTCGGCGCTCGATTCGGATCGATTGAAACGGGCTCGGGCCTTGGCTGCCGCCGGGCAGTTTCAAGATGCCGCAGCGCTCCTCGGTGGAGGACAGCGGAACGAACGGCGCGTCCTCCTGGCGTGCGCGAAGGGACGGCCCCTTCCCATGGCGATCCACGCGGCGGGCGCGCAGGCCCTGGAGTTCTTCGTCAGCGGCATCCAGAGCGCGGTCTTCAACCGGGTCGTCGACCTGCGACTTGGGGCGGGGACGATCCACCGGCCGTTGCTGGGCGACATTCTCTGGCGGCCGGGTGCGCATGGCCGCTTTCATTTTGACGAGGCGCGGGCGTCCGATTCGCCCCAGCGGCTGGACATCGAGGCTCGGATTGCCGCCGGCGAACTCTCGCCCAGCGGCCCGCTCTTCGGGACCGAGATGGACGAGCCGGCAGGCGAGGTGCTCGCCATGGAACGAGAGGCCATGGCCGCCTTCCGTCTGGACGGAGGCGAATGGCGATCCAGCCAGTACGCCGCGCTGGGTGCGAGGCGGCCGCTGCGCGTCCCGATCAGGAACCCTCACGTGGAAGCCAGCATGGACGAGCACGGCGGCTCGATTCGCCTGGCGTTTGACCTTCCCGCCGGCGCCTTCGCGACCAGCCTCCTCCACGAACTCCTCGGCGCCGCGCCTGAGGATGCCAGCCGTCGCCGCCATCGCGATCAGTCGTCGTCGTCTGAGTCGTCGTCTGCGTCGTCGTCTGAGTCGTCGTCTGAGTCGTCGTCGGACCCGGATGAAGTCGATTCCGGGCCGTCGTCACCCTCGTCCTCGTCCGACGATTGAGCGGCCAGGTCTGGGCACGAGGCATCGATCGATGCTTCGCCCAGCACGTGTTCGGCGACGAAGAGCGGCGTGTCTTCCGCAACGGCAAGGGCGATCGCGTCGCTGGGGCGGCTGTCGATCATGACTTCGGTCCCATCGTGCACGACGACGAGCCGCGCGAAGAACGTGCCATCGCGCAGGTCGTTGATCTCCACGCGGGCCAGTGTGCCGCCAAGGGCCTGGATCGTGCTCGCCAGGAGGTCGTGCGTCTGGGGACGTTCGACGGCCTGGCCCTTGCAGCGACGCTCGATGGCGAACGCCTCGGGCAGGCCGATCGCAATCGGGAATCGTCGATCCCCGTCCTTCTCCCGGAGCTCCACCAACTGCATGTCGGCCATCTCGCGGATGAGCAGTCGCGCCAGAGTCACCGGGACCAGATCGGCCATCGTGAATGGAGTCTAGGTCGCAGGGCTGGTCACGCCCGGGCCGGAATCAGTCGCTGCTCCAGCCTCCCAGGACGGCGGCAAGGTCCATGCCGTCGATGGCGCAATCGGCATTCGTGTCCACCGGGCAGGGGCAACCGCACACGCCCCACGCGCCCAGCACGAGCGCGAGATCGGCCCCGTTGACCACCCCGTCGCGATTGACGTCGCCGGGCCCCGGCCCCAAGGCAATCGCAGCGGCCACGGCGGCCCCGGCATTCAATCGACCCGACCCGGAGAGCGTGTCAAAGCCGGGCGTCTCGATGTCGGATGCGGTGCCTTCCAGCGCGGCGCGGAGGAGCGGCGTCGACAGCGTCGGCACTTCACCGAGCATGAGGGCGATCGTGCCCGACACATGCGGTGCGGCCATGCTGGTCCCCGATCGGCTCGACGTGCCGGACGTGCCGTAGAGCGAGTCCACCGTGACGCCTGGCGCAGCGAGATCCACCTCGGTCCCCGTGTTGGAGAGCGACCAGACCTCATCCCACTTGTCGGTCGCGGTCACGGCGATCGTCTCCGGCCAGCGGGCCGGAAACGCTGGTTGCGCGAGCGCGCTGTTGCCGGTGGCCGCCGCCATCGGGATGCCCAGTCCGTCTGCATACAGGACCGCGTCGTGCAGCGCCTGCGAACCCACGCCGTACTGGAGACTCATGTTGATCACGTCAGCGCCATGATCGGCGGCCCAGGCGATCCCTTCCGCCACCCATGATTCCGAGCCAGAGCATGGATTCACGACGACGACAGGCAAGACCAGGGCCTGGGAGGCCAGCCCGGCCATCGCGACCTGGTTGTTGCTCGCGGCGGCAATCGTGCCGCAGACATGCGTCCCGTGGTACGAGCAGACGTCGCCGGTATTCGTGTTCTGCAACGGCACATTCCACCCGGGGAGAATCCTGCCGGCCAGGTCCAGGTGAGCGGCCACGCCGGCATCAAGCACGGCGACCACGATGCCATCGCCACCGCGCGGTGCCTGCGCCCACGCCTCCGGCGCACTGATGTCGGCGCCGGCCGTCCCGCCGCTCGTTCCCGTGTTTTCCATGTTCCATTGCATGTCCCAGATTGGGTCATTCGTGGCCAGCCCACCCATCGGGTCTGCTTCGACGACTTCGAATGGCCCAGCCATTGACTGCAGCAGCGTGGCGATGATGCGCGGATCCTCGCCGTGGCCGCACGCCACACGGTGCCATCGATCCAGGCCAAGTTGCGCGGCGAGCGCCAGGGACGGAGCGTCCGTCCCGATGCCGGCGCGGTAGAGCGGTTCGGGGGCGCCCAGTTCCGCCCAGGCGCAGGCACGTCGAGTGGCTTCGTCGGCACCGGCAGGGAACCAGTCCCCGGCGTCGCCCGCACGCGCGAGCCCGTGCTGCCACGCCACGCCGGTGGCCAGCTTCACCAGCAACGTCGCGGGCTGCACGGCTTCGTCGGCGCGCGTGGGCGTGGAGGCGATGAGGAGTCCGCCCAATGCCAGGGCCAACGTGCCGAGCACGTTCGAGAATGACATTCTTGGGATTCGATTCATGGAGTTGGGGCTGCCTTTCCAAAGCCTAGGGCAGCAGTCGGCACGCAAGATCGCCACGGGTTGAGGGCATGCCAAGCGACAAGCCCTCCCCGATGACTGGTAGACTCACCTCAATCGTGCCTTCTACGCAGGAAATGCCAAACAAAACCCGTCAGCAATCCCAGAATCCGGCCGCGATTATGAGCCAGTCCCGCGAATCGTCTCAAGCCCAGGACACTTTCACCTTCACCTCCGAGAGTGTGTCGATGGGCCACCCCGACAAGGAGGCCGACCAGATCAAGGACGCCGTGCTCGACGCGATCCTCACGAGGGACTCCCGTGGCCGGGTCGCGTGCGAGACGATGGTCACGACCGGGCAGGTGATCGTGGCCGGCGAGACGACCTTCCGCGACAACGCGAAGCTGCCGGCGCTGGACGTGTCGGCCATCGCGCGGGAGACGATCCGCCGCATCGGCTACAACGAGCCCGGCGTCGGATTCGATGCGCACGGCTGCGGCGTCATCAACCTGCTGCACTCGCAAAGCCCGCACATCGCGCAGGGGGTGGTTGGCAAGGCCGGCAAGGGCAAGGGCAAGAAGCAGGGTGCCGGCGACCAAGGCATGATGTTCGGGTTTGCCTGCGACGAGACCCGCTCGTGCATGCCGCTGCCGATCGCGCTGAGCCATCGACTCGTGGCGCGGCAGGCCGAGGTCCGCGAGAAGGACATCGTGAGCGGCCTCCGCCCCGACGCCAAGAGCCAGGTCGCCGTCGACTACGCGGGGATCGACCCCACGCGGATCCGCAACGTGGTGCTCTCGACGCAGCACCACCCGAAGTGGAACGACAAGCAAGGCGCCCTTCGCGACGCGGTCATCAAGCACATCATCAAGCCCGTCCTGGGCGACTGGTGGCACAACGGCATCGAAGTCTTCGTGAACCCCACCGGCTGCTTTGAAGTTGGCGGGCCGCACGGCGACTCCGGGCTCACGGGCCGGAAGATCATCGTGGACACCTACGGTGGACGCGGCCGTCATGGCGGCGGCGCCTTCAGCGGCAAGGACCCGAGCAAGGTGGACCGCAGCGCGGCCTACATGGCTCGCTACGTCGCCAAGAACATCGTCTCGGCCGTGCTGGCTCGATGCTGCGAGGTCCAGCTGGCCTACGCGATCGGCGTCCCGGAACCCACCAGCGTCTTCGTGACGTCCTGGGGCACCGGCACCGTGACCGATGCGGTGCTGGCCAAGCTGGTCGAGGACCACTTTGACCTGACCCCCGCCGGCATCATCGACTCCCTCGACCTGCTCCGGCCCATCTACTCGCACACCGCGTATCACGGCCACTTCGGCCGCGAGCCGGACGAGGCGGGCAAGGGAACCTTCTCGTGGGAGCGCACCGACATGGCTGCCGCCCTGCGCAAGGCCGCCTCGCGCGCGCGTAGCCGTTGATGAGTGACACGGTCCCCACGCCGTCGGACGAATCGACTGGCATCGACCCGCAGCCTCCGGTTGTGAGTGGTGGCCCCATCTCCCCTGCGCGGGGCGCACTCCTCTCCAGGGCCAGCCGCTTGGTGGATGCATTCCCCGACCTGCCGATCAGCCCCCCGCTCACCGAAGCGATCGATGCCCGTGATGCTGCGCTGGTGCGAGCCAGCGAGCAGGTGCTCCTTCGCCACTGGCGTGCCATTGGCGCGATGCTCCGGACCTGTTCGACTCGCCCCGCCCGTGACGTCGAGCCGGGGCTGCGGGGAGCGCTCTTTGCCGCGACGGCACAAATGTGCTTCCTGGACCGGGTGCCGCACCACGCGATCGTGCACGAGACGGTGGATTGGGTGGATGCCAATGTCCGGATGGGCGCCGGAGCCTTTGCCAACGCCGTGCTGCGTCGGGTGCAGGCGCTCATCGGCGACCCAAGCACCGAACGCGTCCCGGCCTCGGAGTGGCTGAAGGACCCGCGCTCGCTCCCGATGGCGGACGGCCGCGTCCGTCGTCTCGCCACGCGCGTCTTTGCCCGTGGGCGCAACGAGGGCATGTCCGAACAGACCTCCCTGGCCGAGGGACTCTGCGCCCGCTGGCGTGAACGGCTGGGCGACGATCGGGCCGAACGAGTCATGGCCGCGTCGTTGTGCCAATCACCCGTCGTGCTGATGGGGGTCGATCCCGACTCGCTCCCGGGAGAGCTGCGGGCACTCACCACGCCGCACGCTCGTGGCGGGCTGGTCTTCCACGGCGATGATGCGCAGCTGTCCGCCGCGTTGCAGTCGGGCGGCCGATACGCGCGCGTGCAGGATCCTGCCAGTTCCCTCGCCGTCGCCTCCGCCGATGGCCTGGGTCCCAGGCGAATCTTGGACCTGTGCGCCGGCCGTGGCACGAAGACGATGCAGCTGCTGCACGCGCACCCGGACGCCGAGGTCGTGGCCTGCGACACCGACGCGGCGCGGCTGGACTCGCTTCGGTCCAGGCTCGCCGAAGGTGGGTTCGAGAAGGCACGCGCGGTCACATTCGACGAGGCGCTGGCCACGCGGCAGCGCTACGACCTCATCCTCCTGGACGTCCCCTGCTCCAACTCCGGCGTGCTCTCGCGACGCCTGGAAGCGCGCTACCGCTGGTCGGGTCGCACGATCTCGTCCCTTCTTCGCGTGCAGAAGGAGATCGCCTTCAAGGCGATCCGGGTCCTGGAACACGGCGGGCACCTGCTCTGGAGCACGTGCAGCATCGACTCCGAGGAGAACGAGCACATGGTTGAGGAACTCGGCGAGATGGCGGAGTTCGAGACCGAGTCCATGGCGACGTCGCTTCCCGCCGGCGAACCCGGGGCTCCCCCGGAGACGATTGCGAACGGTTCATTCCACGCACTGCTGCGGCGCGCCGACTGACGGGGCGATCTCGCGCCGACCGGCCGGTCGATCAGGCGCCGTGCTGGGCGAGGAGCTCGTAGAGCGCCCTCGCGTCCTTGGACGAGTATGCCTGCTGCCTCACCGACGCACTGGAGAGCGCGCGGCTGATCCGCCCGAGGGCCTGGATGTGGTCGGTGATTCGGTCCGGTGGCGAAATGAGGAGCAGGATCATGTGGACCGGCTTCTTGTCGATGGACTGAAAGTCAATCGGCTCGGCACAGATGCCCGCCGCGAGCGCCAGCCGTGAGGCGGTCGCGCACTTGCCGTGCGGGATGGCCAGCCCCTCCCCAATGCCAGTCGATCGTTGGCACTCGCGCTCCCAGACGCTCTTCTTGAGTGTCTCCGCGTCACCGATGTCGCCCTGCGCCGCGAGCAGGTCCACCAGTTCGTCGATCGCCCCCTGCCGAGTGGTGGCCACAAGCGGCACCTTCACCGCCGTCAGGGACAGGATCTCGCTCAGGGCCGCAGTCATGAATCGCGAAGGTTACCGCGGCGGCTGTGCTGGCGCGAGCAACTTGGCGGCCTCGGACTCCCGTCCAATCTCCGAGTAGAGCTGCGCCAAGGCTTGCCGAACGGCTGGGTGTTCGGGCTGCAGCCGCAATGCCTCCTCGAATGCCGGCAACGCCAGGTCCAGCCTCCCGCGCTGAGCCTCCGCCAGCCCAAGTGCGTAGTGGGCAAATCCATTGGATGGGTCGATGGTGAGTGTGTGCCGCACCAAGGCAATCCCCTCCTCCACCAGCTCCGGTTGCGGGGAGTCCAGGAGCACCAAGGAGAGTCGACGCATCCCCATGAGGTCATCGGGGCGGTCGGCCACCCAGTGCCGTGCGGCGGCAAGCGCTTCGTCGTAACGGCTCGACTGGATGAGCCACAGGATCCGCTCGTCGCGCAGGCGTCCCCAGTCCGGGTGCGCCGTGATGGCATCCTGGTAGCTGCGTTCCGCGCCCAGGTCATCGCCCTGCGCGCGCATGATCCGCCCGATGTTGGCGGCCACTGCCTCCGTGGGGGACCGGTCGTACATCGCCTGGAGCAGTGACTGCGCGGCGGCGTAGTCATGCAGCACGCAGTGGATCCAGGCGCGACGGAGGTCCAGTCCGTCCTGCCAGGACTGGCTGCCCACTCCCCATCCACCCGAGCGGAAGTTGGAGGCCGCCGTGAGGTCCTCCAGGCCGCGCTGCGCCGCGTCGCGGCGCGTGGGTTCCAGTTCCACCCGGTGATCGCCGAAGACGTCGGACTCCGGAAGGTCGAGCGAAACGTAGGCCGCGTTGCCCCGCTCGGCCAGCACGCTGATCCAGCCGGTGTGCGCGACCGCGGCCAGCGCGAGTGCCGCACCCACGACCCACGCCAGCCCAAGCGCCGTCGGTTTCCCGTTGCGCCGGAGCTGGTGGCCATGGAACGCGGCGGATCCGCCGTGGATCACTCGCGTGGCCTTCCACGCCACGAAGGCCACGCACGCGCCGATGCCGCTGGCAAAGAGGAGTGGAACCGCGCCGTAGGCACCGCGCACCGCGAGCATCGTGCCGACGCCGACGATCGCGATCACCAGTTCTTCCCACAGTCGCAAGTCAAACAGCCGACCGGCGGCCGGGCGCTGCGAGGAGTCGGGTGCGGGGCCGAAATCAAACCGCAGCGCCTCCTTCGGGCACGCTGCCACGCAGTCGAGGCACTTCATGCAGCCTGGATCGACCACCATCTTGAAGTCCCGGACTTCCTCGTGCACGCGCACGTTGGATGAGCACGAGGCGGTGCAGTGGCCGCACCCCTCGCAGTCGTCGTTGACCCGGATCCGGCCGCGGGCGAGTCGGTCCAGGGGGGCAAAGAACCCGCCGTAGGGACAGCCGTAGGTGCAGTACGCCTTGCCGCCCAGCAGGTAGACCGTGACGAATCCGCAGACGAAGAGGAACGGGATGGCGACGGCCCAGGAGGGGAAGGTCTTCCAGAAGTCGTTGGTCGTGAGCTGCCAGGACCAGCCTGGCCAGTGCAAGTCCGGTTGCACGAACGGGGCGAGTGCAAGTCGGTAGACGACGGGCCACGCGAACATGTAGAGCGCCAGCGCCAAGGGGACCCACAAAAGGAGCCGCGAGCGGAACGGTTTCGGGCGGATTCCCCATCGCACCAAGAGCCGCTCGCACCAGTCCTGGAGCAAGATCACGTGGCAGCCCCAGCCGCAGAACCAGCGGCCGAGGATCGCGGTGCTCAGCAACGCCGTGCCAAACAGGAGCGCACCGACGTTGATGATGCCATGCTTGAGCGTTTCCATGCTCTCGCTGGGCTCGACGGGCGAGAGCGTCTCGCCGCCGGCCCAGAGCCAGAGTCCCACGTGGAGGGCCAGCAGGACCTGGATCGCGATCAGCACGGTGAATCGCCGCCGCGACATGCGGTTCACGCGTCGCTGGCCGGCATCGCCCCCGGACCGAGGGCCCCCGGCGAGGATGGTCAGCGGGACATCCGTGCATCGCGGCGAGGCGCTCATGTCGCACGCGAGTGTAGGCGCGTCGCGTCTACACTTCCGCGCCGTGGCTCGCGACTACTACGAAGTGCTTGGCGTCCCGCGCACGGCAACCGCCGACGATCTCCGCAAGGCGCATCGTGCGCTCGCCCGGAAACTTCATCCCGACGTGAACAAGGCCGCCGACGCCCAGACCACGTTTGCGGAACTCCAGAACGCCTACGACGTCCTCTCCGATCCGGAGAAGCGCGCGCGATACGACCAGTTCGGCGAGGCTGGGGTGTCGGGAGCCGCGGGAGGAACCGGGGGATCGCCATCGGGATGGCCGCCCGGAGGAACGGGTGGCCACGGACAGGTCAACGAGGAAGACCTGCGGGACTTCTTTGACCAACACTTCGGCGGAGGAGGCAGCGGATTTGGCGGTTTCGGCGGGTTTGGCGGTGACGGGGGCACGGCCGGGTCCGGGAACGCCGGCCGGACGCCTCGCGGCGGAACTCGTGGCCGCAAGCGTCGCGGCGAAGACATCGATGCGGAAGTGCATGTCGCGTTCGAGACGGCCGCGCTCGGCGGCAACGCTTCGCTTCGCCTTCACGGCGAGGGGATCGACAAGACGATCGACGTAAGGATCCCGGCCGGCGTCGGAGAGGGATCGATCATCAGGCTTCGCGGCCAGGGTCACCCCGGTGCGGGGGGCGGCGAGGCTGGTGACTTGCTCGTGCAGATCCATGTCGCGCCGCACCCGTGGTTCACTCGCGATGGGCTGAATCTCGCGGTCCACGTGCCGGTGAGCATCGTGGAGTGCGCGCTCGGCGCCACCGTGGACGTCCCGCTGCTCCGCGGCACCGCGTCCGTTCGGGTGCCGCCGGGAACATCAAGCGGCAAGCGAATCCGGCTGGCCGGCCAAGGGATCCCGGCGGCGCGCGGCGAAAAGGGCGACCTCTTCGTCGTCGTGGACGTGGTGGCACCGAGCGAACTGACGGACTCGGCGCGCGAGTCGCTCGCGTCGCTTGGCGAGGCGGTCGGGAACCCGCGCGCGAAGTCTCCGTGGATTGGGACGTGAGCTGCTCGGCGACCGCTCCCGCTCCCCCTCCCGCTCCCGCTACCGGCCGTAGCGGCTGCGAGCGTCGAGGATCGCCCGACGCACGGCCTGGGGCTTCCGGACATGCTCCCACCGCATCCGGTCGGGCTCCGTCGTGAGTGCGCGGAAGCCAATCGACCCCACTCGAATCGGCCGGCCCCATCGCGGGAAGTGAATGTCGATGAGGCTGGCCACCCGGAGCGGGATCTCGGACTGTCGACGCACCGGGCCCGTGCACAGCACCAGCCGACGGTCGGTCAGGACGTACGTGGTCGTGGCCCACTGCGCGGCACGCCACGCGGTGCGCGCGAGTCCCACGGCCATCGCCGCCAGGATGCCGTGACGCACGTCGATGGGCACGTCGCCGGCCAGTTGCGCCACCGCGCCGAGGAAGATGAACATCACCGCGCCGGCGCACCACCGACGTCCCCAGTGGACCAGCATCACGGGACTGGGCTTGAGTGCGAGCAAGATCGTCTCCCCATCGCCCACCGCTCCCGTGGAGGCGCAGGGGATGGCGCGGAGGGTGGTGACGTCGCCCGCGATGGTCATGCCGGCGGCACCACGGTGAAGGCACGGATGTCGGGGAGGTGTCGATACTCGTCGTCAAAGTCCAGGCCGTACCCGACGACGAAGACATCCGGAATGTCGAACCCGACGTGCTCGCACGCCACCAGGCGCGCTTCGGGCCGGTCCTTTCGCAAGAGCACGCACGAACGGATGCTCCGCGCCCCCGCCAGGGTCAGCTCCGCGCGGAGGTGCTGCAGCGTGCGGCCGGTGTCCAGGACATCGTCGATGACGAGGACGTCGCGCCCACGCACCGCATCAGGCATGCTGCCGCTCTCCACGATGCCTTGGCTCGTGGTCGATCGCCCCGGGTAGGAGCTGACCTTGACGAACGCCATCACGACGCGGTGCGGCAGCGCGCGAATGAGGTCGGCCGCGAAGATCACCGCGCCGGCGAGGACCACGATGACCACCAGCGGCTCGTCGGTGTCGGGGTGCGCCGCGTGGATCTCGCGTGCCAGGAGCGCAACACGCCCGCGGATGCGGTCCGCATCGACAACGGATTCGCCGACGTGTCCCTTGGCGCTCACGAGCCGTTCCCGAGTCGCTGGAGGAGGCGAGCCTGGGCATCCTTGGCGTTCGCGCGACCGCCCGACTGCTTCATGACGGCACCGACCAGTCGCCCGATGGCCGCCATCTTGCCGGCCCTCACGTCGGCCGCCGCCTGGTCGTTGCCGGCGATGGCGGCATCGACCCAACCGTCCAGTGCACTCTCGTCGCGCACTTGGAGCACTCCCAGCCGCTCGGCGGCCTGCCGTGCCGTGCCTGGCGTGCCGCAGAGCGCGGCGAGCACGGGATCGACGGCCTGCGCACCGATGGCTTCCGCCTTGCGCAGGGCCAGGATCCCGGCAGCCTGCGACGCTGAAAGCCCCAGCGCCGCGGGACCGCATCCGCGCTCGTTGGCCAGCTTCATGACGTTGTTGAGCAGCAGCTTGGCCAGCGCGTAGCCATCCTCGGCAGCGCCCCCCGCCACGGCATGGCCTTCGCACAGCCAGGTCGCCAGTGCCGGGTCGTCCAGCAGCTGGCGAATGTCCTTCTCGGTCAATCCCCACGCGGAAAAGCGCGCGTGGTGGGCCGCTGGAAGCGTGGGGATCCGGGCGCGGATGCGATCCAGCCAGGCGTCATCGACATCGACGCCGACCAGGTCCGGGTCGGGGAAGTATCGATAGTCGTGCGCGTCTTCCTTCTCGCGCTGCAGCACGGTCTCCAGCGAAACGTCATCCCAGCCCCGCGTGCTCTTGGCACCAGGTCCCATTTCGCGGCCGGTCGCGCACCACTCGGCCTCCTGCCGGACCAGCTCATGCTCGATCGCACCGCGGACGGCCCGGAAGGAATTCAGGTTCTTGATTTCCACGATGGGCGTGCGCACTTCCGAGCCATCGTCCAGCGTGAGCGCGACGTTGACGTTTGGCTCGAAGCGCATGTGCCCCTTCTGCATGATCCCCTCGGTCACGCCGACAAACCGGCAGAGGTCGCGGAGCTCCTCGCCGAAGGCCACGACCTCCTCCGCGCTCCCGAAGTCGGGTGCGGTGACGATTTCCAGGAGCGGCGTCCCGGCCCGGTTGAAGTCCACCAGCGATCCGTCGGCGGAATGACCTCCAGGGAGCTCGTGCCCCAGCTTTCCCGTGTCTTCCTCGAGGTGGGCACGAATGATCCCGATTCGCCGCCCAGATCGAAGCGTGTGCCACCCCTCACCACAGAGCGGCTGGTCGTATTGGCTGATCTGGTACCCCTTGGGGAGGTCCGGATAAAAATAGTTCTTGCGGTCCCACTTGGCGTGGCCGGCGATGTGGCAGTGGAGGGCCAACCCCACCATCAACGACATCTCGACAGCCTCCCGGTTCATGACCGGGAGCGTTCCCGGAAGCGCCAGCACGACGGGATCGACCAGCGAGTTGGGGGCCGCGTCGAAATTTCCGGGGTGCGCCAAGTTGGGCGCGCGGGTAAACATCTTGGTGCGCGTCGCCAGCTCCACGTGGATCTCGAGGCCGACGATGAGTCGGCGCGAGACGACCGTTCTGGTGCCCGTCGCGCTTGGCATCGAACCATGATACGAACCACGACCACTCGATACGCCGCCCTCGCGTTGTTGACGGCGCTCGCCCTGGAGCCCGCGGCCATCGCGCAGGACGCACAGTCCACGCCAGATGCGCCTTCGATGCCGGGTCCGCTGCTGGCGCCGCCATCGGCGGCCACGGCGGCCACGGAAGTCGGTCCATCGGTGCGGCTGACCGGCGTGCGCCAGTGGCACGCGAAGGATGCTCCCGTGCTGGTGCGCGTCGAGACGGACGGCCTGGTCGAGGAAGTGACGCTCATGCTCCTGGACGCCAACGGCCAGCTGATCGGCCAGTCGCCGGTGCGAGCCTCCACCATCGACCTTCGGCAGGTGATCCCCGCGATGCTGGAGATCGAACGAGCGTCGTACCTGCAAGGGGCCGTGCGTGGCGAGTCGATCGGCGCACCGCTCGTCGTCGAACCCCTTCGCACGCCGCGCCGCGTGCGGACGCGCGACCGGACAGATGAGTCCGGCACCGTGCGCACCGACGTCATCGGGTGGGATGCGGACCCGCTCCCCAACGCCACGCGCGAGGAGCGTGAGGCGATGTCAACGCCGCGCCCCGTCGAGCCGCAGATCACGGCCGGGTTCCGGCTCTACCCGGAAGAGGACCTGCTCCTCTCCACGGATCGAGGTGACCTTCGGATGGCCTTCGCCCACGACGAGGCCCCCGCCACGGGCCACAACTTGCGGCAGCTCGCCCGCGAGGGCTTTTACGACGGGCTGACGTTCCATCGCATTGCATCCGTCGACCGGCTGGGGAATCCATTCGTGGTCCAGGGCGGCGACCCCGCCGGCACCGGCGACGGCACGCCTGGCTACGCGATCACGCTGGAGGAGTCCAGCCTGCCGTTCGATTATGGCGTCGTCGGGATGGCGCGCGCCGACGACCCGCACAGCATCGGCTGCCAGTTCTTCATCTCCCTCGGCCGCGAAGGGACCGCGCGACTGGATGGCAAGTACAGCCCGTTCGCGTACTGCGTGGAGGGAGAGCCCACGATTCGCGCACTTGAATCGTGCGTCATCGAGGACCCCGCCACGCAACGTCCCGTGGTTCCGCCGCGAATCCTCTCCGCAACACTGGCTCCCGCCCCGCCACGTGCCGTGGGCACGGCCCGTGCGACGCAGCGCGTCACCAGGCAGTCACCCGGGGATTCGGCAGGACATCGCTAGCGCCTTCAGGCGGCGCGGCTCAGGCGACGGAGACGGAGACGATCTTCGGGGCCTTGACCGGCGTGCCTTGGCTGCCCTTGAGCGGGGTCGCGGCGATCTTCCGCACGACGTCCATCCCTTCGGTGACGCAGCCGAACGCCGTGTACTGGCCATCGAGGTGCTGGCACTGCTCACGCGTCAGGCAGACAAAGAACTGCGAGCCGGCCGAGTCGGGATCGCCTGATCGAGCCATCGACAGCACCCCTGGCGTGTGCTTCCGGTCGTTGAACTCGGCCTTCACGGTCCATCCGGGTCCGCCGGTCCCGTCGCCCTTGGGGCAGCCGCCCTGGATGACGAAACCGGGAATGATCCTGTGGAAGGAAAGGCCGTCGTAGAAGCCCTTCTTCGCCAACTTCATGAAGTTGGCCGCGTGCTTCGGGGCGACGTCGTCCCACAGCTCCACTGCAACAGTCCCGTGATCCGTCTCGATTGTGGCAGTGGGAAAGGCCATGAGGGCGGGGATTTTACCACACCCTTCCGTCGCGCGTTTCGTCAGGGCAGGATCCACTTGCCCGCGCGGAGCGGCCGCACCAGCGTGGGCAGCAGGTAGGCACTGCCTTCGGCGTCGTGCGTCAGGATCCCGGACACGAGGAATGGCGTCCCCGGCGCTGCGCCACGCGCCATCGAGTTGATGGCATCAAGCCGAGCGCACGGCAGGAGCTGTGCACTGGACGGGAGCCCGGCGGCGCGACCCGCGAAGACCGCGCGCCAAGCGCCCGTGCGCTCGTCGCGCACCAGCGTGACGCGTCGATCCTGCACCCGCGTCGGCCGCTGCAGGATCGGGTTCGACGGCGCATTGGATCCAGCATGTTCCGCCCCTCCATCGCCGCCGCTGATCACGCCGCGCTCCTGCTCCGTCGGGTTGGCTGGCGCGATGGTGGGGGCGCCGGCATCGGCCGATCGCGGGACGACCGGCACGGCATCGTCCAGCATCTTGTCCAGCTCGTCGGCGATCGTCTCCGGGGCGATGGCGACGACTTCGGGGCCCGCGGCCGTGGCATCCGCGGCGCTTGGATCCGCGGCGTCGAGGGGCGTGTGAGGCACGGCGCCGCTGACGGCGGCCGGGGTGGTGCGGCGTCGGCCACCCGGCGGGATGGGAGGTTCACTCTCCACCGCCGTGAGCGTCGTGCCGCCAAGATTGGCCACCGCAGGCAGCAGCCAGTTCTGCCCCTGGCTTGCGGTGATGAGGCCGCTGAGTTCAATGAGCTGCTGACCACCCTCGCGCGACTGGAGTCGGATCAGCTCGTCGGTTGACGCACACGGCATCAGCCAGAGCCGCCGCTTTGCCCCGGAGAGGTCTCGAGCCCAGAGCACGAAGATGGGAATGCCAGAGGCGTGGTCGACGCTGACTTGCCCCTGGGCTCGCTTCAGCAGCGAGCCATCGGGGAAGAGTGGCGCAGTCAACTGTTCGCCGTCGATTGGGATGGCGCCATCCGCCGCTGGGATGACGCCCACGGCGGCGGCGTCCTGGGATGCTGTGCCTGCCGTCACGAGTGAAGCATCGGCCAGACACACGAGCATGGCCAAGGCCGCGTGCGCCGCACGTGATGGCGCGCCGAAGGTGGTTCGGATGCCGCGGGAGGCTTGTAGGCAGACACGTTGACGCACGGTCGATCGTGTGGGAGAATAACGATTCACTTGCGGCCGGATACCCAAGTGGCCTAAGGGGACGGATTGCAAATCCGTTATTCGCGGGTTCAAATCCCGCTCCGGCCTTTCCGGGACTACCACGCTGCCAGCAGGAGCCCCAGATCACCGCCATCGACCTGGCCGGAGCCGTCCAGGTCGCCGCGCCCTGGGAGTCCCCACCGGGCCAGCAACGCACCCAGGTCGGCACCGTCCACCAGGGCGTCGCCACTGAGGTCGCCCACGACGACCGTTCGCGGGACAATCGTGACGACCGTCTGCACCTGCGTCGACTGCCCGTCCAGGTCGGTCCCCAGCAGCGTGATCGTGTGCGTGCCTGGCGAGAGGTGCTTCACGACGAACTCCCGGCCGGTGCCAAGCGCGCCATCGATGCTGCTTGACCACGAAAACGCTGCGTCCGGGAGGTACTCGTCCTCAAGGTCCCATCCGCTGGCGTGGAGCAGCACGCTGGACCACTCCGAGTGCGAGGCCGACGCGTTGGGCGTGATGATGTGCACGTCGGGCGGATTGCCGATCATCTGCGCCGTCACCACGAAGTCGTGATCCGTCACGTCGAGGCCATCTTGCACGCGCGCACGGACGATGGCGCTCCCCCGGGAAGCCGGGATGGACGACAGCGGGATCAGGGCCTCGCCTTCGCCGGTGGCCCCGTGCACGATGGGTATCCATCGATGGCCGTTGTCGGGGCTGTAGAGGATCGTGGTCCGCAATGAGTCGCCGTCGCTGTCGCTAGCGTGCCAGGCCACCCGCAGGCACGCCTCGGGACCCGCATCGGCGCCGCCGCCGACCGTCGCCATTCCGACGTCGAGCCCCGCCGTCAGCTGATCGATGACCGGGGCATGGGCCGTGCGGTCGATCGCCGCCCGGAGCCGCCCGGTTCGTGCGTCGAGCACCTCCACGCGCGAAGGCACGGCGTCGCCTGGCATGGCCACTGCGGCGTAGAGCAACGACGTCGGGTGCAGGATCGACTTGCCTTTCGTCTGGGCACAGCAGGATTCGCGGCACGATCCGGCGGTCGTCCGGACGGCACCCAGTTCGGCTCCCGTGGCGTCCAGCACCCGGACGATGAGGTCTCCTGCGGGATCGATGGCCGTCGGCTCGCCAGCGGGGAATCGCTGGGCCGGCACCAGCGTGATCGAGTCGTCGGCGTGATTGACCTGACCAGCCACGCGGAGGACGGGGGCCTCGAACGCAGTCGCACCCAGCGCGCACTGTGTCCGCGAGTCGGCGAGCTCCGCGTTGATTGTCGACTGGTTCACCCAGGCCTGATTGGTGAGGAGACCCGCCACCATGACGTCGGACTGGCCGGCGGCGTGCAGCACCGCGAGGTTCAGCGGGTTGCGCAAATGGTGCTCCACGTCGATCCCGGGCTGCAGGCACGTGTTGGACGTGTGCGACAGCCCGAAGCAGTGGCCGATCTCGTGGGCCAGCGTGCGCTGGAACCGCGAGTTGTCGGTGTTCCCGAACGCGGCGTATCCGGGGATGCCGCTCGCCTGGCCATTGCCGCTGAACGGGTTGCCCGGCAGCCATCCATAGATGAAGTCGGGCCGCGCGTAGCCCGCCGAGGTCATCTCATTCTGGCGGATGTCCAGCAACTCGGTGAGCAACGCGTCGTTGCTGCCGTTGATGTTGGAGGTCCAGGTCAGCGGCGCGAATGGAACCCGGTGGTAGTTCCACTCCCCGACCGGGTAGATGCCGCGCAAGAACCCCTCGCCGATGCCCGGCTGCGTGTAGGCGGTCGACGGCACGCCACCGCCCGGCGTGTAGTCCACCGTGACATAGGCGAAGTCCACGATGTCCCGGCAGAGGAACGATCGCGCAAAGGGCGGAGACACGTTGTCGGCCTCGTCCGTCTCGGTGATCGCATCGCCTGGATCCACTTCCACGACGAACTCAAGCGATCCCTGCGGCGGGACCACGATGAAGTTGAGCGTGTGGTCGATGGTCGCCAGGTTGGGGCTTGCGGGCGCCGCGATCGGACCATTCACGCTGAAGAAGGGCGAGCCCGCAATCTCCTCGCCATTCTGGAAGACGCGGAGGATCGCATCGACCCCGGCGACCGCCGAGGTCGACCCCGTGGAGAACCGGGCGCGCACCATCGTGGGGCACTGGCCGGCCAGCGTGGTCGTGGTGAAGTTGTTGCCCTGGTTGAAGTACATCCCCGAGAGGGCGAGGTCGACCTGCGCGAGTGCGGTCGATGCAGCGGCCGCGACGACCGCCATCGTGGGGCAGGCGGCTCGGACTTGGAAGCACGTGGTCATTGTCTCGATCGCTCGCTCTCTTTTCTTCGCTTCGTTTCTCGTGTGTCTCCCGTCAACGGCGACGGTCAACTGCCCCAACTGGCCAGGAGGACCGTCAGGTCGCCGCCCCCCACGATGCCATCTCCATCGATGTCCGCGGGAACGGATCCCGTGGTGCCCCAGTCAGCCAGCATCAGTGCCAAGTCCCCGCCGGACACGACCCCATCACAGTCCAGGTCGGCTGGATTGGGGCAGGCATCACCCAGGATGGAGATCGACACGACGAGCTGGCTGGAGACCGCGCCCGGCACGGCCTCCTCGTTCATGGTGACGCGAAGCGTCCCCTGATTGGCCTTGGTCCCGGCGGGGATCGTGACCCGCACCTTCCCTGAGCCGCTCGTGATGGCACCGGACGTGATGACCGCCGCCGTCCAGTTCGTTCCGGCATCCAAGGTCGCGGAGCCGATCGAGGTGGATGACTGCAGGGCCGTCCACCCATTGTTCCAGATGGGGATGTCGATGACCGTTGCCGCAGATGGCTGGTCGATTTCCAGTGCCTGTGTGGTCACGATGGACGCGGCGTCCAGCGATGGGTGCGCGTGCCGAAGCACGGGAACCTGCACTTCCAGCGTGGCGCTGGTCGGGAACGCCATCTGCGAGTTGGTCTGGATCGCGATGGTGCCGTACGCCGCGCCTGGGGTGGGGGCAAAGAGCTCGAAGAAGCCGTCGTTGGAGGAGCCGGCGGGCGTGCTTCCGGACCAGGACCCCTGAAGGTTGCCGGACACGTTCGCCAGCCAGACCAGTTCGTCGCCGCCTTGCGGGACCACCGCGTTGGCGGCGTTGGTGACCCGGAGCGTCACGGGGATCGCGGCACCCTCTATCAGTTTCGCGGGAAGTCCCACGACAGACGCCAACAGCCGCGCGGGGACCTGGTAGTCCACGATGACCGGGATGTGATCGCTGGCCGCCCACACGTCGTCGGCGAGCGCATTGGATCGAGCCACGTTCGTTGGGTAATAGGTGTTGTTCCCGTTGTTGATGTCCAGGTTGTAGTGCTGGCCATCGTTGCCGAATGGCCGCAGCGATCCTGAGATCACCGAAAGCCCCGCGCCATCCAACATCGCCGGGCTCGGGAGGTGCAGGTCAAATCGATCATCCATGCCACCGCCGACCAACGTGCCAGAGGCGAGCCGGGGCGATTGCGTGTGCTTGAGCGCATTGCCCTGGCCATCCCACGCACTGCCGCCGTAGGGGTCCACGCCAGGATTGTTGCCAGCCTGGAGCATCCGCAGGAAGGCTGGTTCGGTGTTGTAGTAGACGTTGTAATCACCGACAAACAGGAGATGGGCATTCACCGCCAGCGCGTCACTGTTGTTGCGCAATGCCGTCGCCCCGGCGAGTCGAGTGTCCTCATTGGACGAACCCGTGCTCGCCTTGAGATGCGACGAGTAAACGTAGAAACGCGCAACAGTCGAGTCGTAACCAACGAGTCGGAGTTGCCAGCGGTCCGAGTACCGACTGGCGCCTGTCGAAATGTCCGCGTGGCCGGCGGTGATTTCGGCGATCGACTGTGTCCGATAAACAAGGCACTGGGCGCCACCCGCGGAGTCTTCTCCACTGGCCGACGTGAACGTCGCCATCGCATAGGTCGAGCCGGCGGGGGCAGCGGCCTGCACGGCGGCGAGAAGGTCGGCAGAAATGCTCGACGGAACCTCCTGGAAGGCAAAAACGTCGACAGGGACGGCAAACCCGGGCTTGTCATCGACGTGCGCCGCGGCGATCACCCCTTCGATGGCCGTGACATCACCCACCATTTTGGCGACATTCCAAGACATGACGCGCATCTGGGCGGCTGCCGGGAGCGAACAGCACGCGGTCGCCAGAACGGCCATCGCGAGGGGAAGTGGGTTCATCTGCCTGCAATGTAGGGCCGATTCGTGAGATTCCAAACGAGATCCTGATGTTTCCTCCGTTCCCGGCCAAAGGGGGCTAGGCTTCGCGACTCAATTCCCGCCATGAAGCACCCAATCACCGCCATCGCGCTCCTTGCTTTCGCCCTCTTGGCCAGCCCCTGCCTGGCCCAGCAGGTCGAGGTCGAGGAGTTCACCCTCCCCAACGGGATGAAGTTCCTCCTGTGCCCCCGGCATGACCAGCCCAACGCGATCGCCGCCGGGTGGGTGGCCAAGGTGGGCAGCGTCAACGAGCGGCCCGGCATCACGGGGATCAGCCACTTCTTTGAACACATGATGTTCAAGGGGACCGACACGATCGGCACCCGCGACGCCAAGGGCGATGCCGCCTTCCGCGCGAAGCAGAAGGACCTGCGCGACCGGATCAATGCGCTCATCTGGGATGGCCAGTACAAGCGGGCACGCGCGGGCGAGATCGACAATCCGTGGGACGCCGCGAACGACACCGACGAGATCAAGGCCCTTCGCTCCGAGCTCCGCTCCCAGATGGAGGAGCAGCAGGGCCGCGTGCATGCCGAGCGCATCGCCACGATCAAGAAGGAACTGGGCGCCCTCGACCCCGCGCTGCCGGGCACGGCCGACCTGAAGTCGTCGCTCGAGGGCGAGCTGACTCGGCTGGAGGCCGACCAGAAGTCGCGCGGCACCGTCGTCAAGGACGAGTTCGACCTCATCTACACCGAGGCCGGCGCCTCGGGAATGAACGCCTTCACCTCCTACGACATCACCTTCTACATCATCACGATCCCCAGCAACAAGATCGAGCTGTGGTGCTGGATGGAGAGCGACCGCCTGGCCAACTCCACGTTCCGCGAGTTCTACAGCGAACGCGACGTCGTCCACGAGGAGCGTCGGCTCCGCACCGAGAGCACGCCGACTGGCGTGTTCCAGGAGCAGTTCGAGAGCATGTTCTGGCAGTCGTCGCCGTACTCCTGGCCGGTCATCGGGTGGCCCAGCGACCTGAACTCCTACACCTTCGAGGAGGCGCAGCGCTACTTCAACATCTACTATCGCCCCAACAACCTGGTGGGCGTGCTTGTCGGCGACTTTGACCCCGCCGACGCCAAGAAGCAGATCACCCGCTACTTCACGCGACTGGAGCGTGGCGAGACCAATCCGCCGCCGGTCGTCACCGAGGAGGTCCCGCAGCGCGCCGCGATGCGGATGGTCGCCGAAGCCGAAGCGCAGCCCAGCGTCACGGTGCAGTACCACGCGGCACCCTTCGGGCACAAGGACTCCTACGCGCTGGACATGTTGTCGCAGGTCCTCAACGGCCGCACCGGCCGGCTCTACAAGGGCATGATCGAGGGATCGGAAATCGCATCCAGCGCCAACGCCGGATCGGACTCGCGAAAGTACGCGGGCGCATTTGCCTTCGAGGCCGAAGTCAAGGGCGACTCTACGCCTGAGCAGCTGGAAGCGGCTTGGTACGCCGAGGTGGCCAAGCTCCAGAACGAGCCGGTCTCCGACCACGAGCTGCAGAAGGTCCGCAACCAGTCCGCTGCTGACGCCTACCGCCGATTGCAGAACAACTTCTTCCTGATGATCCAGCTGGGGTTCGCCGAGAACATGGGCGACTGGAGGTACATCAACGAGGAGCCCAAGCTCCTCCAGGCCGTGACCGCCGACGACATCCAGCGCGTGGCGAAGAAGTACTTCACGCCGGAGAACAGCTCGGTCGCCATCTACCGGCGAAAGGCCGGCTCGGCCCCCGCCGCCGAGGATGCCGACCTTGCCGCCCTTCCCGCGCCGATGCAGGGAATGGCCAAGCAGGCGGTGCAGCAGATCATGGCGATTGCCGACGTCGAGACACTTCGTGGCGCCATCGCCGAGATGGAGGCGCAGGCCAGCCAGATGCCGCCACAGGCCAAGCCACTGGTGGACTACATGGTGAAGAAGGCGAATGAACGCCTGGCGGAACTGGAAGCCGCCTCCAAGGACTGACGCCCCCCCACCACATCGACCGACATGGCGTCGCCACCGCGCGACGTCCCCAGCCATCACACGACGAACAAAGTCACGAGACGACCATGCTGAACCGACTCTCCATTCCCCTGTGCCAGTTCCTGTGCGCCGCGCTCCTCCTGCCCTGCCTGGCCGGTGCCGCGTCGGCGATCGCCACCGCGGATGACGCCATCCCCTCCCACCCGCGCGACATCCAGTACCCGCCACTCACGTTTGCGGCACCGAAGGCCTCCGAGTTCCGTCGCACGCTGAGCGACGGCACGATCGTGTTCATGGCACCGGACAAGACCTTCCCGCTGGTCACGCTCAGCGTGAACGCGATGGGTGGGCAGAACCAGATCGGCGGCGAGATGGTCGGCCTCGCCGGGCTCGCCGCGTCGCAGATGCGCACCGGCGGCACCGAACGCCTCACGCCGTCGGAAGTGGACGAGAACCTCGATTTCATGGCCAGCAGCGTGAGCGTCACGTCCGGACCATGGTCCAGCGGAGCCAGCCTCAATGCGCTGGCCACCAACTTCGACGCCACGCTGTCGATGATGATGGACATGCTCAAGGCCCCGCGCTTCGACGCCGATCGGCTCCGCATCGCCAAGGAGACGATGCTGGAGGGGCTCAAGCAGCGCAACGACGATGCGGACTCCATCGCGGGCTACGAGTGGAAGATGCTCTTGTACGGCGAAGACACATGGCGCGGCGCCCAGCCCACCGCCGACGAGATCATGGCGATGGGCGAAGGCCAGCTCCGCGAGGCCTCCAGCCAGGTCTTCCGCCCCGGCAACTACGTGCTCACCGTGTCGGGCGACTTTGATCCCGACCAAATGATGCAGAAGCTGGAAAAGGCGTTCGTCAGCGAGACGCCGGCGCAGGCCCGCAACGCCGCGCCCGGTGCCGATGCCCACACGACGCCCCATGGCCTCTATCACGCCCAGAAGGACATTCCACAGGGCAAGGTCTTCATCGGCGGCCGCAGCCTCCAGCGCGACGACCCTGACGTGGTCGCGGCGACGCTCATGAACGAGATCCTCGGCGGAGGCGGCTTCACCAGCCGTATCACCAAGCGCGTCCGGTCCGACGAGGGTCTGGCGTACTCCGCCGGCAGCGGCTTCAGGGCGGACCCCTTCACGCTTGGCACGATCAACGCCGGCGTCCAGAGCAAGAATGCGACCGTCGCCCTCTCGATCAAGCTGATCCTCGAGGAGTTCGCGCGGATGCGTGACACGCTCGTGTCGGAGGAGGAACTGGCCACGGCCAAGAAGTCGTTCATCGAGACCTTCCCACAGACGTTTGGCTCCAAGGCCGCGACCGTCGCGGTGTTCGCCGAGGATGAAATGACCGGGCGCGACGCGGCCTGGTGGGACACCTACCGCGACCGCGTCAACGCCGTCACGCGAGAGGATGTCCAGCGCGTCGCGCAGCGCCTCCTCCAGCCCGGCGCCATGGCCGTGCTGGTGGTGGGCGACTGGGAGGAGATCGCTCCCGGCGACGAGAACGGCCGCGCAAGCATGAAGGATGTCGAGGCTGTCTTTGGCCCGGTGCAGCACCTGCCCGCGCGCGATCCGCTCAGCCTGAAGCCGCTGCCCCAGGTCGCCCCATCGCCCAACTGAGCTCGGGCGCCTTCAGCAGCGCGGCGGCGGCAATCGCCAGCCCCGCGCCGAGCGTCGTGCCTGCGGCGAGTGCCAATGCGGCGCTCAGCCAGGAGTCCACGGTGATCGTCGAGAGCGTGACGGCGACCGTGATCCCCATCAGGAGCGCGATCCCGGCGCTGCGCAGCAAGGAGTGCCCGACCTCGCGATCGACGATCTGGCCTGTCCGGCGCGCCAGTTTCTTTCCGAGGATGAGGCACTGCAGGACGGCGCACGCGCACGTGCTCCACGCCAGGCCCGCCACGCCGAGGGGCGTGTTGATGAGGATGATGTTGAGGGTGAAGTTGAGTGCGACCATGGCGATGCTCAGCCGCACGGGAGTGGTCGTGTCTCCCATGGCATAGAAGGCCCGCGTGTAGAGCTGGTTCACGCTGTAGGCCCATATCGCGGGGGCGTACCCGAGGACCACCCACGCCACGCGCCACGCGTCGTCCATCGAGAAGGCATTGCCGACGTAGAGCGTGGCGGCGAGGGGGAAGCAGACGGCCGCCAGGCCGGTGCTCGCGGCCGCGCCGATGAAGACAGAGAGCCTGAGCCCGCGCCGGAGCGTGGACTGGAATCGTGCCGGATCGTGGGACTCGCGGGCCAACTGCGGGAAGATCGCCGTCGCGATCGCCACGCCGAAGACGCCGAGCGGGAACTCGTAGAGACGCTGCGCAAAGCTCAGCGTGGCCATCGAGCCCTCTGGCAATGGATACTCAAACCCGAGGATCGTCGAGCCAAACGTGGTGGGCCAGCTGGCGATCAAGCCATCCACGAACGTGTTGACCTGGAGGACGCCAAGTCCCAGCAGCATGGGGAGCGTCGTCTTCCAGACGCTGCGCGAGGCGACCAGCGATGAGTCCGACGAACCTCGACGGATGGCTCGCAACGGCCGGACCGCGAGAAGGCACCAGCCCAGCTGGAGGACGCCGGCGGCAAGCACCGCGATCGCGACCGCGAGGACTCTTCCCGTGGCATCCCCCTCCCCCAGGAGCCACCACCCGCCGACGGCCGTCCCCGCCACCAGCAGGTTGAGGATCACCGGGGCACTGGCCGTTGGGCCAAACCGGTGGTGCACCTGGAGCACGGCCCCAAGCAACGCCACCAGGCACACCAGCGGCATGTACGGCAGCATGATCGCCAAGAGCGATACCGTGAGCCTGGTGTCCTCGCGGCCGTCCGTGAGGTGGATGCCGCCCAGCACCAGCTCACCGGCGACCACGATCGAGCCCATCACGACCGTCGCAATCGACAGGACTCGCCACGCCAGGTAGCCCGCCTCCGCTTCGCCGCCTGATTCGAGGCGCTTGGCGTAGGCCGGCAGGAAAGCGGACGAGAGTGCCCCTTCGCCAAAGAGCCGCCGGAACAGGTTTGGGATCATGAACGCGAACGTGAAGGCGTCGGCGACCGGTCCCAGTCCGAAGGCGCGGGTGAGTGCCGCGTCGCGGGCCAGCCCGGTGAGGCGGCTGGCCACCGTCAAGAGCGTGAAGGTGCGGGCGTGGTGCTCAAAGCCCTTGGACATCGCGGCGGTATCTTCTCGGCTCGATGGACTTGGCGCAGGCACAAATCGCCAACCGCGGCGCACGGCGCGACACTCCGATGTGCGGCGCGTTGTCGCGAACATGGGCCGTGCGGGCGGTGCGGGCCGTGGCCGCGACCGTCGCCGCGGCGATCGCGGTCACCGTTGGCCTCACCGGGTGTTCCAGCGGGCCGACCACCATCCTGGAATCGGACGTGCCCTTGGTCGCCGGGACCGAGGTACGCCTCTCCACCGACATTCACCTGCGCGGCGGCGAGCTCCTCTCGGGCCACGCGATCTGCTTCGGTGCGATGGAAGACGCCGAGGCGGCGGTGAAGGAGACGGATTGCCGCTTCGCGGACCACGGGTGGGCGGTGCTCAAGCGCACGGGCTCCCGTGACCGGGTGGAGACGACTTACTTCAAGGGCGATCGCCGCGCGATCGTGCTGGTCGAGTTCAACTCAATCGATCCCGAGATGTCGCGGGCGACGATTGACGTCAGTTCGACGGCCGCGGGGGCGAACCAGGAAGCCCCATCAACTCCAGCGCCCGCCGAGCCGCCAGCCGCCCGGCCCTGACTTGCCCGACCAGTGGCCCGCAGAGCGCGCCTCGGTCGCAGTCGATCAGCGTGCCGGTGGCGTCCACCAACACGCCATCACCGGAGGCGTCCGGTGCTCGATGGGATCGCTGCACGGCGGCGGTTCGCCACGCCGACAAGCTCCGCGCTCCCAGCCAATCCTCAAGTTGTGCTCGGACGGCGCGATCGACGCCGACATCGCCAAGCGCCACCGCTCCCGGGTCAACCACGGTGCATGACACCAGCGCGCGTCCCGCCGGTGCACATCCGGGTGCCACGTCGCTGGTGGCCATGATGTGGTTGATGGGCCCCGCTTCGTCACTCACGACCAGTGCGCCGCCGGCAAGCATGGACGGAAGCGACTTGGCGGGAAGGAGGTAGTGGATGGTGGCCGCCGTGGGCGGGCGGACGGCATCATCGGGCACATCGTCCGCGTGCTCCCACGGACGATTCGCGGTCGCGACCACGACGGCGTGCGCACGGATCTCATCGTCGCCGACGCGCAGCGTGGCGCCATCATGCGTGAGTTCCAATCGCGTGACCGGGTGGTCCATCAGGACGCCGGACGGCGAAGCCGACAGCTCGTCGTCGAGGACGGGCAGGCCGGCACCCACATGATCCAGGAGTCCCGACAATCCGGTTTCATAGATCGCGGGGCCAAACGAGCCTCCGCGCCACGCCCGGGCGGCCCCACGCGCACTTCCCGCGGCCAGCGGATCCAGCCCCAACATGCGCACCAGTGGAAGGACGGCGGCCGCGAGCGACCTCGGCGACGAAGCGGAATCGAGCATCTCGTCCACGGTTTCTTCGCCGTCGCCCACAGTCTGGTTGCCTTTCGATCGATGCCACGCCGACGCCATCTGTGACAGTCGAGCGATGGCAGACCAGTGGCTGGCGCCAAGTCCACTGCCGAAGAGGCCTCGCCAGCGGGACAGCGTGGAGGCGAGTGGGTGCCGCAGCGGATCGGCCATCTCATGGAACTGCCCGGCGTGGCGAAAGCGGACGACCATGGGAGGCGTGGGGCCGACGCCGGCGAGGATCGACTCGTCCCAGCTCACCCACTCCTCTTCGTCGCCTCCGATGATGGCGGGTCGATGATCCAGCACGCATCCGCCGCGCCGCAGGGACTCGGTCCCGTCGCCGAGGTGATCCTCCGCGACCAGCAGCAGCCACGGCACGCCGCTGCGCGCGCACTCGTGGGCCGCACGAAGCGCTGCGATCGACCCCCCAATGATGGCCACGTCGGTCTGCATCGAGCCCGGCCAGTCTATTCGTGCGTCGAAGGAACGCCCGCAGGGCGAATCCATGCGAGGATCGGCACGACGAGGAATGGGATCGCGACCACGAGGATGGCGTCGGGCTCCCATGGGCCAGGCTGTAATCCGCCGAGGGCGACCCCCAGTCGCGCCACCCCCACGCACGCAAGGGCCACCCCGACAAGCATGGCGGCGGCGTTGAGCGTGGACGCCGCCCGCGCGCGGACGTTGCGAGGCGGCCGTGCCGCGCCGATGGCCTGGGCAAGGCTCCACCACATCGCTTGGAAGGCGACGCACACGCCGAGCACGGCCCCGATGATCGCCGACTGCACGGCGGGGAGCTGGTGAAGCCAGCGCAGGAGGGGGAGTGCGGCCATGGCCAGGGTCGATCCCGCCATCGCACCCAGGAGCGTGGCGCTGGCGAGCGCGGGAATCGCATTGCGCCTCGAGACGACGGCACGCTCCATCGCCAGTCGCGTCGCGGGGGTCGATCGATTGGCTGAGGCGAAGGCCCACGCCACCGTGACGCCGGACGCATTGGCCAGGAAGTCCGTGTCGACGGTCCATCGCTGGATGATTTCGATGCCCTGGAGCGACTCGTCCAGGAGCGACCACCCCAGCGCCGCCAGGAGGAACCGGCTGGGCGTCGGGAACCAGTCGGCCCACCACACGGCGAGGCCGACGGCGAGGAACGTCACGAAGTGCAGCACTTGGTCGCCACCTTCGAAGGTGGGCGGCAGCTGGAGTGCAGGCCAGTGCGTGGCCACGAAGCTGCACAGGAGCATGCCCCACGCGATGCCTTGCCGGAACCGATGCATCACGCCGCCGGTGCCGGTGCGGGAGCCGGTGCGGGAGCGGCCTCCGCGGCGGTGGCGCCGGTCGTTCCGCCAGCGGGCGCCGTGGCGGCGAGCGCGTCCCACGTCGTCACCAACTGCGCGGCGAGTGCGATGTAGTCCTGGGCGCCAGGGCTGTCAGGCGCATACTCCACCGCAGTCTTGCCGAAGCTCGGGGCCTCCGCGAGGCGGATGTTGCGGCGGACGTGCGGCTCGTACACCTTGGCACGGCGAAGCGGCCCGTCGGTGCCTCGAGCGGCCGCGAAGAACGACTCGATCTCGTCCACGACCGCGCGCGAGTGCAGCGCCTGCTTGTCGAACTGGGTGAGGATCACCCCCCCCAGCTCCAGGCCAGGGTTGAGGTGCGCGACCACCATGCCGATGGTCTTCACGAGGTTTTCCAGGCCTCGCAGCGCCAGGTACTGCGGCACGATCGGGACGATGACTTCCTGGGACGCCACGAGCGCATTGACCGTGAGGACGCCCAGGCTCGGAGGGCAGTCGATGAGGATGAGGTCGTAGTCCTTGCGCGATGCCGCCAACTTTTCGGCGAGCCGGTAGTGCATGCCCTCAAGCATCGCCAGCTCGCCCTCGGCCAGCGCCAGCTCCGTGGTGGACGGCACCAGGTGGAGCGTCGGCCTCGCCTTGACCAACACATGCTTCACGCGGACGGCCGGGTCGGCCAGCAGTTCGCGGACACTTGGCGCGTCGTCGGTGGGCTCGTGGCCCAGGTGCATGGAGAGGTTGGACTGCGGGTCCAGGTCCACCAGCAACACCTTCTTGCCCGCACGCGCGAGCGCGGCCCCGAGGTTGACGGCGCTGGTCGTCTTTCCCACGCCGCCCTTCTGGTTCAGGATCGCGACAATCCTCGCGTGTCTGGCCGGCGGCATGGGAGCGAGTATAGGTCGCGCCCTCGGCCATTCAGCCCTTCCGTTCCGCCCTGCCTCGTCGCCGAATCGCTACGGCGCGAGCAGTCCAGTGCGACGAGTCGCCGGCTCGTCGGGCAGCGGCCAGGCTCCCACGTCCACCACGACGTCGTGCCCGCGCTCGTTCCACGGGACCAGCGGTCGCATCGGGGTGAATCGACCCATGCCGGCGATCCGCCGGGAAATCGCGATGGGCACGAACGTGCCGAAGGGCGGGTGCTCGCCTCCCATCCAGGCCATGGGGAGCTCGATGGTGACGGACCAGGCGTCGGCGCCGGAGAGTCGCTCCATGCGCCGCGCATTCATGGGCGAGTCCAGCAGTGGCTGGCCGCTGGCCAGGCTCATGATCTTGATGGGGCCGAGTTCCGGCACGACCAGCCGGGCACCGCGCGAGGGAAGGTCGATGATGAGCTCGTCACGGCCCTCATCAGCGATGGGTCGATGGGCCTCGATCGCCAGTTCCCATCCGGACGGCCGCCGCCGCAGTCGAGCATCGGTGGCCCACTCCGCTGTCGCGGTCGAGCCGACTCCCTGCAAGGTTTCCGCGAGCGTCGCCGTGCGGAAGAACGGGCCGAAGGAGATTCCCGGCGCTTGCGCGGGGACCACGGCGGGCGGCACCGCGAATCGCCACTCGCGCCCTGGAGAGGTGACCAGGAGCGTCTTCAGGCTGGAGGCCGCCTCGGCTGGCACCGGCACCACGACCGATTGGTACGAGCCTGAGAGCACCGGAATCGTGACGGTGGTGTCTGCTCCAAGCCACGTGGCCTCGAGCACGCGATTCTCGAAGCTGCCGTTCATGGCACCAAGCACGACCCCCTCCTGAGAAAGTCGCTCGATCCACACGCCAACAAGCGGCTGGTCATCGACCCACGCGCGCGCGAAGGCTGCCGCGGACTCCGGCCCGACGTCGCGCGTCGACTGTTCCAGCCCCGTGAGGAGCCGGTCAAGCTGTCCAGGGTCACTCACCCAGCTCGCGATGAGCACCTCGCGACCATCCTCGGCGGCTCCCTTGGAAACCGACGCCAACGCGTGCACCAATCGTTCGGCTGCGAGCGGGTCGACTGCCGCCACGCCAGCGAGCGCAGCGTCCCACCGATCGGCCAGCGCCATCGCGAGGGTTCGATCCAGCGGCTGCCCGGCCTCGGGCGCGATCGCCCGGCCAAGTTCCCGTGCCGTGATGCGATCGCGGATGTGCTCGGCCGGGGCTCGAGCGGCCGGCGAGGCATTCTCAAGGTTGGCCCCTGGGCCAGCGTCGAGGACCGGATCGGGTACGGAGAGCGTGCCAGGTGCGATCGGATCAAGAACGCTGCTGGTGAATGGCGGAGTCGATGGGCAGGGCCATGAGAGTTGACGAGGCGCGTCAACCGGGATCGACACGATGATCCACGCCCACGACTGGTCGGTGGGTTGCGCCGCCGCCAGCCACTGCACCGGGTCAGACCATGCCGGAGCACCCTGCGTGGCCAGTGGCTGGATGGCCAGGCACGGCGCGGATTGCACTGGGTGATCGGCCACTCTCACGTCGAACGACTGGGGCCAGGACGACTCGGGGTTCGTCCGCTCCACGATCGCCATCGCCAACCCCCCGCGAAGAACCGTTGGTGGCGCCCAGCTGACGGCAAAATTCCCGCCGGCCGCGATCGCCACGAGATCGGGGCCGTCAGAGGCGGCGGGATCAAGCGTCGCGTCGGCAGCCTCAAGGTCGCGGAGGTATTGCTCCAGCAACGAGCCGGGGATGGGAGGCGGCGATGGCTGGGTGGGAGATTGGCCCTGCGCACCCACCGCCTCGGCAGACGAGAGTGCGAGCACGCCCGCGAGCACGCCCGCGAGCACGACACTCGCGCATTCCATCGCGCATTCCATCGCGCCGATGCGGGTGAATCGATCCATGGTCAAGGCCGTGCGGGCGAGAGAAGGTCCTGTAGACGCTTGGACCGATACTCGGGGTCGCGGAGGATGCGCGAGCCTTGTGCGTCCCGTTCCGGCGGCAGCTCGCGAGTGATCGACACGCTCCGCGCCGCGCTGTGGCCTGAGCTGGCGCGACTCGGCTCCTGTGCCGCCGGGCGTTCCGAGCCGTAGGTGCGGGAAATGTCGGTCTCGCCGATCGTGTACACGGTCCCTGCGGGCACGACCGCGACGTCCCGGCCCGCGTACCGAACGTACTCGCCGCGCGGGTAGACCGCGTAGAGGCCGCCGGCGCGTCGAGCGAAGAAGTCGGTCCCTCGCACCGAGTACGTGCCGGCGAACGAATCGTCCACGCGAAGGCTCACTCGGGGATCGATGCTCCTGGCGCGGCCAGGATCGCCATCTTCTCCGGCGGCCACGGGGATCAAGTCACCCATGTCGATCGCGGTCGCGTCGGGCTTCGTCCCCTGCCCCGTGCCGGTCGACGCTGCCGCACTGGTGCCGCGTGCCGCGGAACCGACGGCCTGCGCGCCGGGGGCGGCGGGTGCGGGTGCGGGTGCGGGTGCGGTGGGTGCGGCGGGTGCGGCCCCCTGCCGTGAATTGATCAGAATCGACCAAAAAAACGTCGAATCTGATCGTTTCACGGGCGAAGGCCCCAGCGGCGCGGCGAACGCGACGGCGGAGGCAATCGTGACAAGTGAGACCTGCGAGACCAGTGAGACAAGGGTCGACATCGTTGTGATCCAGCAGCGTATCAATCGGCTCGACCCTTGGTTCAAGATTCCCCTTCCTCGGCGGGAACGACGCTTGTGGTGTCGGCGGGGAGGAACAGCAGGCGGCCGCCCGACCACACTTCCAAGCCACGCAGCGGGTCCAGCCGCCGGACCTCGCCGCGCACGAGCCCCTCCGGCGTGCGGAAGGCGAGGGTGCATCCGGTGAGCCGATCTCGGGTGGCGAATCGAGCCGCCAACTCGTGCGGCGACACCTGATCCATGTGGTCGATGGCCTGCAGGATCGCTCCGGCGACGTCAAGCCTCGAGACTTGGCAACCCGACATCGCCAGGCTGGTGGCACGCGACTGAAGTTCGCTTGGCATGGACTCTTGGCTGACATTGATGCCGATGCCGATGACCGCGCAGCGCCCAGTTCGCTCAACCAGGATGCCGCCCAGCTTTTGGCCGCCGATCTCGAGGTCGTTGGGCCACTTCAGTCCGACACGCAGTCCCACTCGCTGGGCTGAGGGCTTCGACTCCAGCGCCTCTGCGACGGCCACCCCCGCACGGACGGAGAGAGTGCCATCGGCGGGATCGGTGTCCAGCGCCACGCTCATGGCCAGGCCGGCACCGGGAACATCGATCCAGCGGCGACCCAGGCGACCACGCCCCTCACGTTGCTCGAGCGCGATCACGCACGATCCCGCGCCGCGCTCGCGGGCCAGGTCCTGCGTGCTGCTGCAGGACTCCACGACGACGAGGTCGCGGATGCGCCGGAGCATGGCGACTTGGGGCCGCAGTGCCTCCATCCACGACTGGGCGCTCATGCGTCGTCCAGGCCGAAGTCCACCCACGGCACGCTGTGCGTCAGGGCGCCAACCGAGATGCGGTCGACGCCGGTCTTGGCGATGGCGCCCGCCGTGTTGATGGCCACGCCGCCGCTGGCCTCCAGGAGCACGCGCGATCGTGCGGCGTCGCGTCGGCCAACCGCCTCAGCGAGCTGGTCAATGCCGAAGTTGTCAAGCAGGATGATGTCGATCACGCCATCCGGGAGTGCCAGCAGCGCGTCAAGCTGCGGCGTCGAGTCGACCTCGCAGCACACGAAGGCCGGGGCAAATCGGGCGCGCGCCTCGCGAGACACTCGATGGGCACATGAGGCGACTGCCGCGGGGTCGAGCCCCGCAAGATGGTTGTCCTTGAGGAGGACCGCGTCATGGAGCCCAAAGCGGTGCGGTTCGCCGCCACCGCATTGCACCGCGTGCTTCTGGAGCGTCCGCAGCCCGGGAATCGTCTTGCGCGTGGCGCAGACCCGGGTTCCGGCACCCCCTGCCCTCACCGCGTCCACGAACGCGCGCGTTGTCGTCGCCGTTCCCGAGAGAAGCCCCAATAGGTTGAGTGCGGTGCGCTCGGCCAACAGGACGCCCCGCACCTGCCCGTCGAGGTAGGCCACCGCCTGTCCAGCCGTGGCCTGGTCACCATCCTGGAGCAGCGCGCAACTGGACACACCACAGGCCCGCGCGGCCTCGCCGACGCATGCCATGCCGGCGATCGTCGCCGAGGTGCGAGCACGAACGACGAATCGACCCGCCACGGACTCGTCGATGGCGCACGCGCTGGTGATGTCCAGCCCCGCGCCACTCGTTCCGATGTCTTCCGCGAGGCCACGGGCCACCGCGTCGCGCGCGGCTGCTTCCAGGGTGGGCGCGCACGTCGCGGGCATGTTCATGCGCCCGGCCCGCGCGAGACGCGGGCCTTGAGCCGTGCCGCGAGTGCTGCGCCGGCGGCGTGATCGAGCGTGCCCGTGTCCCACCGCACGCCCAACCCGCGCCCGTCCGCCTGCATCGGAATCACGTGAAAGTGGACGTGCGGCACGGCCTGATGCGCAGCCGATCCGTTGTTCTGCAGGACGTTGTAGGCCGTGCAGCCCAACTCCTCCACCACGGCACGCGACACCCTGGCCACCGCCAGCCCCAACGCCGCGGCGGACGTGTCGCTCAGCTGGTGCAGGAACTCCCGCTCTTCCTTGGGGACCACCAGCACGTGTCCCTCCGAGAGTGGGCCGATGTCCAGGAACGCGATCGTGTGTTCGTCCTCAAGGACGAGATGGCACGGAATCTGGCGATCGATGATCTTGGTGAAGATGGTGGCCATGGGGCAATCACCTCAGCGCGGGCGCCGTGCGATCACGGGAAGACGCCGCGGAGCTCGTACACGCGTCCGATGTGCTCCATCGCTGCGGCGTATGCCGCCGTGCGCCAGTCAGTGTCGAACCGCTCACGCGCCGCGCGCATCCGGCGCGCGCCGTCCGCCACTCGGCTGCTGACTTCCGCGTCGAACCAGTCGGCACCCATCCCGCCGTGAAGCCGGTCGTTTCGCCACTCCAGCCATGATCCAACCACGCCGCCGGCATTGCCGATGATCGACGGCAGCACCTCGATGCCTCGCTGGATCAGCACCTCGTCGCCCTCGGCGGTCCACGGCGCATTGGCCGCTTCCAGCACGATCGGCGCACGGATCTGCTGGGCCAGGTGTTCGTTGACCGTGCCTTCGCCCGACGCCAGCACCACCACGTCGCTGTCCAGCCCGAAGAAACGGGTCGCATCGACCTCATGGCCCCCCAGCACCCCATGCACGGAGCCTGTCGCCGCAAGCTGTCGCTCCATGACTTCCACCGGGATGCCCTCGGCATTGGACACGCCGCCGCCACGGTCGAGCACGCCCACGATCTTGGCGCCTCGCAATTCCAGTGCCGAGGCGATCTGGCGTCCGATGCGGCCGAAGCCGGCAATCGTCACGCGCGATCGGCCCAGGTTCAGTTGAAGGTCACTCCCCAGTGCTTCCAGCAGGTGCACCACGCCGAGGCCGACCGCGGTGGCACGGCCGGGCACTCCGCCGATTTCCACCGGCTTGCCAGTCACGATGGGCCGCATCTCCTGCTGCACGCCGGATGGCGACATCTGGATGGCGGTGTCCAGGAACCAAGCGAGCATCTCCGGCGTCGCGCCCTGGTCGGGGCCGGGGATGTCATGCACGGGGCCAAAATGGCCGCGCGCGGCGACCGCGAATCGCCGGACCACACGTTGCAGCTCGGCGCGCGAAAGGATCCGCGGGTCGCACACCACGCCGCCGAACGCGCCGCCAAAGGGCACGTTCAGAAGCGCGCACTTGAGCGTGACCAGCAGCGCCAGTCCCTTGGCCGTGTCCAGGTCAAGGCGCGGCGAGAACCGGAGGCCACCCTTGAACGGGCCCAGCGCGTCATTGTGCTGCACGCGGAGCCCCTTGAAGAGTTCCCATGATCCATCGTCCATGTGGACGGGGAAGTGGAACGACACTTCGTTGCGAGGCTGCGCCATGATCAGCTGCACGCTCTCGGGGACTCCCGCCAACGTCGCGGCGTCAAGCATCCGGTGGCAGATGCGCGCATGAAGTCCGCCCGACTCGCTCCCGATGCCGGCAAGCTCGGCGGTGTGCGACGTGGATCGGAGCGCCGTTTCGGCGTCGACGGCTCTCTTCATGGCGTTGATTCCTTCACGAACTTCACGAAGCCCCAGTGGCGAGGCAGGTGCATGTCCACGGCCCACTGCGGGGTCCACGTCCAGTTGTCCTCTCGAGTGCCGGGAACCTTCTCGTACCGGCCATCGCGGAGCTGCAGCGGCCACTCGACACGGGAGAAGTTGATCTTCCACGACTCTCCTGGCAGCGGCACCCTGCCCGCGCGCTTGCTGTCCGTCGAGTCGTCCGCGTAAGCGGGCGGCGGCACCAGGCACGCAAAGGGAATCGCCCACTCCACGGTCCATCCCGTGTCACGGTCCGAACCGTCATTCACGGTGCCACGCACGCCGATGGCCGTCTTGAGGCCAGCGCAGTCCCAGGAATGATCCGCGGGCCCCCCCTGCCGGTACATGTTGTGGAGGTAGAGGTCAAAGATCGTGCCAAGGACGTTGACTTCCAGTTCGTAATAGGCCGACTGATCGCCATCGGGATCGATGAAGACCTCGAAGTCATGCTGGTGGAAGACGATGCTGTCGCGCTCGGTGTACTCCGCCCACAGGTGCGGCTCTTCCATGTCCGCGGCGATGTAGAGGTACTTGTCGTCCCAGAGCATCTTCACGCGGGTCGCAAACTTCGGGTCAGGCTTCCGAGCTCCCTCAATGTCTCGGAAGAGTGCCGTCCAGGTGGCCAGATCCCACGCCCCTTCGACCAGCTCACCGTCGATTGCTGGTGGTGCCGACGTGTAGGCGCACTGGTAGTTGAAGGGGCGGTGCATCTCGCGACCGGTCGTCTCGTCCGTGAAGGGCGGCACGTCTCGGTACGGCGTGCAGGCGGCGATCGATGCGCCGATTCCGCATGCCATGACCAGAAATCTTGCCACTCGCCGTTCCATGGTCAGCCCTTTCGCTTCGGCTTGGAGGAGGACTTCTTCGCGGAAGGGGCACCGGCGGACGTCGAAGCTGCTGCGGCCGCCGCCGCGCGCTTGGCCATCACCGCCGCCTTGCCCGCGGCGAGGCGAGCGACCGGCAGCCGGAAGGGAGAGCACGAGACATAGTTGAGGCCACACGCCTGGAAGAAGGCGATCGATGCGGGGTCGCCGCCATGTTCACCGCAGACACCCAGCTTGATGTCAGGGCGCGTGGCGCGGCCGCGCTCGCACGCGATGCGCACCAGCTCGCCAACGCCCACCTGGTCGATGGACTCGAAGGGATTCGACTTGAAGATCTCCTTGTCGATGTACGGCGCCATGAACATGTTGGAGTCGTCGCGGCTGATGCCCAGTCCCGTCTGCGTGAGGTCGGTGGTGCCGAAGGAGAAGAACTCGGCCTCCTTGGCGATCTCGTTGGCGGTCAGTGCGCCGCGCGGGACCTCGATCATGGTGCCCAGCATGTACTTGAATCGCACGCCCTCACGCTCCATGATGGTCTCCGCCTCGCGACGGACGAGCGCAATCTGGTCCTTGACCTCTCCGGCGAAACCGGTGAGCGGCACCATGACTTCTGGGAAGACGGGCGTGCCGGATCGCTTTACGGCGGCAGCGGCCTCGAAGATGGCGCGCGCCTGCATGATCGTGATCTCGGGGAAGACGATTCCCAGTCGGCAGCAGCGGAAGCCAAGCATCGGGTTGGCTTCGTGCAGCGCGTGCACTCGCTCGGCGATGCGCTCGGGCGCGATCCCCAGCGTCGCGGCGAGGTCAGCCTGCTGCTGCGCCGTGTGGGGCAGGAACTCGTGCTGCGGCGGGTCCAGGAGGCGGATGCAGGCGGGTCGACCCTCCAGCACGCGGAACATCGCGGCGAAGTCGCTTCGCATGAAGACCTGGATGTCAGCCAGTGCCGCTGCGCGTGCGGTGGCGTCGCCGGCGAGGATCATGGCGCGCACGGCGTCGATGCGGTCGCCTTCAAAGAACATGTGCTCGGTGCGGGTGAGGCCGATGCCCTCCGCGCCAAACGCGATCGCGTTCCTGGTCTGCTCGGGGCCGTCTGCGTTGGTGCGCAGTCCCAGCGTGCGAGCCTTGTCCGCCAGGCCCATCACGAAGGCGTAGTAGCCGTAGACCGCGCTGTCGGCGGGCTTCATCGTGCGCTGGATGAGGACCTGCTTGAGCTCGCTGTCGGCGGTGGGGATGAGTCCCACGATCACCTCGCCGGTCGTGCCGTTGATGGAGATGTGGTCGCCCTCGCGCACGGCGCGCCCCCTGCAGGTCATCGTGCCCGCGTGGTAGTCAATCGAGAGTTCACCCGCACCGGCCACGCACACCTTGCCCATCTGGCGAGCAACGAGCGCCGCATGGCTGGACACGCCGCCGCGAGCCGTGAGGATCCCTTCCGCGGCGATCATGCCTCGAAGGTCTTCGGGGCTTGTTTCCACTCGGCAGAGCACGACTCGACGACCCTTGGCCGCCCACTCCACGGCTCGTGCCGGGCTGAACACCGCTTCGCCGCTTGCCGCGCCGGGGCCGGCAGCGAGGCCCTTGGTGAGGACGCGACCATCGCGCTGCGCCGTTGCGTACGCGCCTCGCTCAAAGACCGGCTGCAGGAGCTGGTTCATCGCCTCGGGATCGGAGCTGGCCAGCGCGTGGTCCGCGGTCATGAGGCGTTCGCGGACCATGTCATGCGCGATCTTCACGTAGGCCAGCGCGGTGCGCTTGCCGTTGCGGGTCTGGAGCATGTAGAGCGTCTTGCGCTCGATGGTGAACTCGAAGTCCTGCACATCGCCAAAGTTCTTCTCCAGCGTCTTGCGAACCTTGAGGAGCTGCTTGTAGGCGCCGCCGATCTTGGCATCGTTGGCCATCTCGGCCACCGGCAACGGCGTGCGGACGCCAGCGACCACATCCTCGCCCTGCGCATTGATGAGGTACTCGCCATAGAACACGT
>SXGT01145080.1_pt1 | contig 85137 bp, 65 predicted proteins | sample 3176221 | NCBI WGS metagenome assembly SXGT01 (sample SAMN11356862, study PRJNA531348) | freshwater metagenome | isolation source: freshwater sample F1-120 | place: China: Fuxian Lake, Yuxi | collected 2017-12-25 | reverse complement strand
GGTGGCAACATCTACAACAACCTCTGGTACACCTATGTCGCAACGCAGACCGGAGACCTCACGGTTTCGACCTGCAACACCGCGACCTACGACACCAAGGTTGCCTTCTTCAGCGGTGATTGCGCGGCACTCACCTACCTCGCGTGCGATGACGATGGTCCAGGCTGCGCGAACCTCACCTCGCTCATGACTGTGAGCGTGACTGAAGGTTCGAGCTATATCTTCCTCCTTGGTGGATATGGCGCCGCGAGCCGCGGTACCGGTACCGTGAACCTGTCCTACGGCGGCGGTGGTGGCGGCGGTCCAGCAAACGATGAGTGCGTCAATGCTCAAGCACTCGCGGTTGGTCTGACCGACTTCTCCACGATCGGCGCGACCGGCACGACTGTGACGGCATGCACTGAGTTCGGTGGCAACATTTACAACGACATTTGGTACGCCTATTCACCAGAGCACGACGGCATTGCGACATTCTCGCTCTGCGCGGCGGATGGTGGTTCGACGGCCTATGACTCGAAGGTTGCCATCTTCTCCGGCGATTGCGCCGCGTTGGTCTACATCACTTGCGATGACGACACTTGCGCGCTGCAGTCGAAGGTCAGCTGGGATGTCGAGTGCGGCACGACCTACTACATCTCCCTCGGTGCCTACGGCGCTACCGGATTTGGCACAGGCACGATCGCTCTCCTGCAGGACGGCAATGCATGCTCGACCCCAGGCGACCCAGCAGATCTCAACGGCGACGGCATCGTGGATGCTGCTGACCTTTCGATCCTCCTGAACTGCTGGGGCGCGGCATGTGCCGACCTCAACGGCGACGGAATCACGGATGCAGCGGATCTTTCGATCTTGCTGAACTCGTGGACCGTCTGACGCAAGTCAGTCGGCCTTGATCGAAACCTCGTTTGCTCAACTTGCCCCCCGACCGTCAGGTCGGGGGGCTTTCTTTTCTGGAATCAGTTGCAAGCGTTTGCCGGAACCTGAACTTCGTTTTTTGGCACACGACGTCGCAAGCGGACCTTCCGCGAGGAGTTTCTTTGAGCCGAACATCGCTTTCTGTTGCATTCCTGTCACTTTGTGGACAGGTTGATGAAGACGCTGCGTAGGTTACATGCGCAATCTGAGTGCCTCATCTTTCCCCGATTCCATGTTGCTCCTTCACCGTCTTCGCATTTTCTTCGTCCCCATCGTTTCGGCCATCGCCGCAAGCGCAGCAACCGGTCAGATCTGCAACTCGACGAGTTCGTGCCTCTCCGCCCATGCGTCGGGTGGCTGCAGCGACGCGGAGTGCTGCATCACCGTCTGCTCGCTCGACCCCGCGTGTTGCAGCGGCGACTGGGACGCAAGCTGCGTGTTCACTGCAGAAATCAACTGCCTTGGTCTTTGCGGCGCGACCGTGAATGGGAGCTGCTTCAAAGCGCACGCCAATCCGAGTTGCGATGACGAGGCGTGTTGCCTTGCGGTCTGCGTTTTTGACGATTTCTGTTGTACGGCAGTGTGGGACTTCACTTGCTCATTGCAAGCTGGGTTCGTTTGCGAGGGAACTCCGAGCGTCTGTCCGAGTGAAGGGAACTGCAATGCTCCTCACGCGACTGGCGGATGCAACGATGGCGCGTGCTGCGAGGCAGTCTGCTCTGTCGATCCGAGCTGCTGTTCAGGTCCGTGGGATGCAATCTGCGTTTCGCTCGCCGCGGAGATTTGCCAAGGCAATTGCCAGCCGAGTTGCCCGAGCGGCTCGAACCTCGAGCCAGAGGCTTGCGGGAGCCGCAGCAATGATGACTGCTACAGCGTCAACGGAGGCGCGCCCACAAACCTGCCGCCCGACCGCGCGCTCTGTGGCACGCTTGGATACATGGCTGGAACTGGGACGGGACCGGATGTGGATGCGTACACGCTCGCGCTCACCGATCCAGATGGGGATGGCTTGGTCTCCGTTCGGTTGCAACTGACGAGTGCTTCGAAAGCGTTCGTTGCGTTGTTGCCGATTGCTGGTTGCGCGCCCATCTCGAGCGCGAGTTTGAGCGTCAATTCGAACCTCTGCATTCTTCGCGAGAGCGATGCACTCTGCGTCGCGCCTGGAAACTATCGCGTGCTCGTCGGCGCCGGAGAGTTTCCGACGGTGAACGGCATCCCGCAGTGTGGTCCGGAGTCGATGTACACGCTGTTCATAGAAACAAATCAGAAGTGTGCGGTTCCCTGCGGAACCGGTACCGCTTCGTGCTATTTTCCTCGCGCGCTTCCCGGCTGTTCCGATGCGGCGTGCTGCTCGACGGTCTGCGCGGTTGACCCTGCCTGTTGCGAAGCTGCTTGGGATGGACTCTGTGTAGACGCGGCCGTCCTGGCGTGCGGGCTCGGACCCGCAGTGAACGATGAGTGCGCGGGAGCCCTGCTCGCGGTCGATGGTGAGAACCCGCTCTCGCTTGAGCGCGCGATCACGGATGGCACACTCTCCCAGTCGTGCACGACGAACGGAAGCACGACGAGCTATCACGATGTCTGGTTCCGCTATGTCGCGACTCGCTCAGGGATCACGACGGTCGAAACTTGTGGTGTCGGGAACTTCGATTCTCGAATCGCCGTGTACAGCGGGAACTGCGCGAAGCGCACGCTCATTGCCTGTAACGACAACGGCCCGTTCTGCATCCCGCTCGGAACGAGTCAACTCGAGTTCACGAGCGTCCTTGGCGCGCAGTACCTGATTCAGATTGGCACGAACCAAGGCTACGGTGGCGACGGCGCATTCCGAATCAACTGTAACGATGGACTTTGTTCCTCATGCGCGGCGGACTTGAACGGCGACGCGATTGTCGACGCCGCGGATCTCTCGATGCTGCTCAACGCGTGGGGCGCGAATGGAGGCGTGGCGGATATCGACGGCGACGGAATCGTCGATGCGCCCGATCTCACGATTCTGCTCGGCGCATTCGGCGATTGCGGTTGAGTGCACCTCAGGAACTTGCGGGGGCGTCGTTCTTGAGAAGTGGGATGAGTTTGCGCCTGAGGATCTTGCCCGTTGGATTTCTCGGAAGCGCATCGAGACAGCGGATTTCGCGAGGAACTTTGAATCCCGCGAGCTCGTCGCGGCACAGCGCCTTGATGGAGCGCTCGTCGAAGCTCTCCCCTTCTCTGAGCTCGACGAATGCAATCGGTACCTCGCCGCGCGAAGGATCACTGCTCCCGATGACCGCGGATTCCTTCACGCTCGGATGACGATTGATGACTTCTTCGATCTCGCGTGGAAAGACATTTTCGCCAGCGATGATGAGCATCTCTTTGAGTCGCCCTGTGATTGCGAGGCATCCGTCCTTGTCTTGTCGCCCCATGTCACCCGTGCGGAAGTACCCCTGTTCGTCAAACGCTGCAGCGCTCTCGTCGGGAAGGTGGAGGTAGCCCTGCATGATGTTGGGACCGCGGAGTCGAACCTCGCCATCTTGATCGCATCCGAGATCCGTGCCGTCTGCTCCAACGATCCGCACCTCGACGCCTGGAATGGCGCGGCCAACCCAGCCGCGCTTCTGTTCCTGCGGTCGACACCAATGGCTCACGGGCGCAGTCTCCGTGAGACCGTAGCCTTCGTTGATCTCCACGCCGAATCGCTCCTTGAATCCATCAAACACCGCTTGCGCAAGCGGTTCGCCGCCGGAGACCGCGAAGCGCAGCGATGCGAACGACTTCGGATCGGTGTCGCGCATGAGTCGGAGCGCGTTGTACATCGAAGGAATCGCGATGAACGCCGTCGGTTGATGCTTGAGCGCAAGTTCAAGGAGTTTGCGCGGAACAAACTTGGCCGTGTACACGATCTTGCAACCCGCCATCAGCGGAAGAAGCGTCAGGACGGTCAATCCGAAACTGTGGAACTGTGGGAGCACGCCAAGCATCACGTCTCGTTCATCGAAGCGCACCCACTCTCGAATCTGCCGCACATTCGACTGCAGGTTCCCGACACTGAGCATGACACCCTTTGGCTTCCCGCTCGTCCCGGATGTGTAGAGCACGACCGCGAGGTCATCTGTCTTGAGCGGATTCGCAAAACTCACGGGTGGCATGCTTTTGAATCGCATCTGATCGACGCGAATCGCCTTCACGCCCTCCGGAAGTCCGCCCATGAAGTCAAGCATTGGTCCCACGGTGACACACGCATCAATCTCAGAGTCGCGCACGACGTGTTCAAGGTCGGCGCGGGACAGAAGATAGTTGATCGGTACGACCGTGCGGCCGAGGCTCCACGCTGCCATCGTTGCGATTGGGAAGAGCGCGCCCGTGGGAAGGAGGACGCCCACGCGCTTGGCGCTCGTGGTCGAAGCGATTGCTCGTTGCACATGCCAAGAGGCGACGAGCAAATCGATGCCTCTCCACGCACGAAGATCATCGACGACCGCGCAACGAAAGGGCGCGAGCAAGAGTCGTCGACGGATGGTGGAGAGAAGTTGCATGGCGTATTGCGTTCGACTGAAGCTCCGCGTGCTGGCGATTGCCCTCGGCGCTGCAGATACCATACCGAGGATGCGCCGAGCGCTCACGATCTTCATCACTCTTCTTGCCTGCATCGCGTGCGAGACCGCTCCGAAGGCGACTCTTGGAGGCGCACAAGCCGCGTATCGCGCGGGAAACTATGCGGAGAGCTTGCGTCTCGCGCGCATGGTCGCGGCGGCGACAGCGGGCGTGGAACACGATGATGCGTCCTATCTCATTGGTGTGTCCCTCTTGGCAGAGTCGGATCCGCTCGCGGCGGCGGCGCCATTGCGTGAGGCATCGAGATCCGCGGATCCGATCCTTCGCGCGCAAGCGCTCGTCTCGCTTGGAAGTGCGCTGATTGCACTTGGGGAGTATGCCGATGCCGGCCGCGTGTACGCAGAAGCGGCGGACTTGTTTGATGGCGCTCCATCGGAACGAGCGCACGTCACGGCGGCTCGCTGTTTCGCTCGTGCCGGCCTGGTTGTCGAAAGTAAGCGCGAGTCGGGGGACGCTGCGGAGCCTGATCGTGTGGCGATCGGCAACGGGTTTGGATCAGGTTCAGAGTTAGGTGCTGCGGTCAGCGAGCAGCCGGTGGTACCTGTCGCTGTTGCTGCAGCTCCTGAGCGGGAGGGGTTCACGATTCAATCTGGTGCATTCCGCGACCGCGCGAAAGCCGATGCGATCGCTCGTGGCCTCAGCCCGAGCGCGAAACGATGCGGCCTCACCGAGCCTATCGTGCTACCACGCGTCGCCAAGGACGGTCGCGCGCTCTACGCCGTGCAGGTTGGTTCGTTCGTGACGAGGGCTCAGGCGAGTACCGCGCTCGCTCAGCTCAAGGTGCCTGGCGCAACGGTCGTCGAGCGCTGAGTTCATTTTGCGCGGTTTTCATGGAATTCGGCTCTCTTTCCGGAGTGGATTGCGTACTTTGTGAGGTAGATCATCCGCTGAGGTCATCGATGAGCGCAACTCGCATGCAGCATTCCTCCATCCTCGCGTTCTGCACAACGGCCTTGCTCGCTCTCGCTCACGAAGGCAGCTCGCACGCGCAAGAGACTCCGACGGCTGTGCGAGGCGCTGAAGTGAAGTTGGTTCGAGAGTTGAAGAAGTCTGCGCTCTTGCGCGATGCGAGCGCGGACGATCGCGCTCGCGCACTCGAAGCGATTCGATCGCTGCGTGACGCGTCGAGTTACGCCAGACTCTGGAAAGAGATTCGCCCGCTCGGGCTCGATGTGAACGAAGCGTTCTTTGACGCGCTGCTGCAGGGCGGCAGCGTTGGGCTCGAGTTTCTCACCACGATCGCCATTGAAGATGACGATCCGTTGAAGCGACTTGAGTCGCGGACGCGACTTCCAAAGTCCGCGACGCCGGAGATGGCAGCACTCATCTCGAAACACCTGAACGCCGACAAGGAGTCGTGGGTCAATCGTGCAGCGATGGTCGCATCCGCGACGAACGCAGCGCAACTCATTCCGCAACTCATCGATGCGCAGAGTGCAGAGGGAACGACCACCGGCACTGGCGGGAATGGTTGTTGGATCGTCTTCGGTCGCCAGACTTCGTACATCGCGGGCCTCGTGCCTGTGGCCGGCGACAATTCCGGCGCGTTCCAGCCCATTCCGGGGATCATTTACGAAGGCAGCCTTCTCCAAATCACCGACTCCGTCGTGCTTATCTATCGAACCGAGGTCTACACCGCACTCGTGACGCTCGTGCAGGCCAATACGGGCGCATCCGTCGCATCCCTTGGAAACAACAAGGAACTCTGGCGAGATTGGTACCGCGACCAGTACCCTGCCCTCGCGGCGGCGTGGCAGTCCGAGCGCGCGAAGACCGATCACGCAGACGCCGTCAAAGAAGTCCCGGATGCGTGATTGTTGCGCGCTCCCTTAGCGCACGATTTGCAAGAATGCGGCGCGAGCTTCCTCGGTCGAGATGCTGTTCCCTTCGCCGTCGACGCGCTCAATCACGACGCTCGCCGTTCGCCCGAGCGCGAAAGTCGCCTCGAAGCCATCGTTGATGGGGTACTTCCCTTCAAGGACTTCCACGATCTTGCGCGCGAGCGCGCCTGAGCTCGTCCGGAGGAGCACGCAGGATCGTCCACCGATCGGTTGCGTTCGCGTGCTTGGCTTCTCGAGTCGAAGCAAACCGTGACGCATCACCAATCCAGATTCGCGAACATCTTGATACTCACCCATCGATGCGTTTTCGCAAGCAAATGTCACCTCATCAACGACATCGCTCACCGCGGGATCTGTCGAAGTCTGATCCCATGGGCTCACACCACATCCGCCCATGCAGAGCAGCATGAAGAGGAGCGTGCGCGAGACCAATGGTTCCAACGGCGCGGACCGCATAGCGGTATTCATCGGCCGATTGCGCGAACCGCGTCAGCGAGTCGGAGAATATCTTCTTGAGCAGTGTGGATATGTGCGCTGACGCGAACATGCCACTCCCCCTTCCAGTCGATCACGGGGATTTCCACGCGTTCGCGCTCGTACAGCACCCGAGCAAGGTCCTCGACTGAGGCGTGCTTCATCCGCGTTGCCTTGGGCACGCGCACCGCGCACATGCTGCCCATCGAACTGCCGCTGGCATCTGTGAGAGGTGCAACGCTCCAGGCTTCACAGAGCGCGTTGTGGGCCCAAACCGCGAGGGAGTGGTTGTGCTCGCGGACTCTGTTCCAACCAAACTGCGCGAAGAATTCGATTGCGGTTCCCGCATGCATCCATGCAGTGATATCGCGCGTTCCCTGCCAATCAAACTCTTTGGTGTATGCGAGCCCGAAGTGATGACTCGTCGCGAGCGGATGCGTCGCGTTTCGATGTTGAGGCGCGGTCACAAGCATGCCGCACCCCTTCGGCGCGCATGTCCACTTATGGAGATTGGCGGTATACCAATCCGCGTCGAGACCATTGATCGAGAGATCGAGCATGCCCGGCGCATGCGCCCCATCGACGAGGACAAGGATGCCACGGGCTTTGCACGCTTGGATCACACGCTGCACATCCACGACGATCGCCGTTGGTGAGGTGACATGATCGACGATGACGAGGCGCGTTTGCGATGCGATTGCATCGATCAGCAGGTTCGCGAGTTTTTCGCCACTCCAACCTTCGCTTGGCGTCACGACCTCTCGCAGCGTGATGCCGTGAGAGACGCCGAGTCGCTGCACAGACTTCCTCACCGCGTTGTAGAGCATGTCGAGGGCCAATACCTCGTCGCCCCGCTGCCACTCGATCGAGTGGAGCACGGCGTTGACGCCTTCCGTCGCATTCACCATGAATCCAAGACCCGCTGCATCGGCCTGCACAAACGCGGCAACCGCTTGCCGCGCTGGTTGGAGGAGTTCTTCGACCCTTCGGCCAAGCAGTTCGATCGGGCGTGCTTCAATCTCCCGTCGGCTCCGATCTTGAGCGGCGAGGACCTGAAGCGGGCAGGACCCGAAAGAACCATGGTTCAGGAAGGTGTAGGAGCGGTCGAGACCGAACAGATCCTTGGCACGGGGGCTGATGGGACTCGGCGCGGGCTGGGCTGGCATTCGCGCAAGGTACGGCGCGCCCATGAGTTCCGTCACGCACACGGGACCCGAACGGTGCGGCTTTCGTTCGGCTAACATAAACCGAACAAAATGTGGAGCGCTTCCGCGACTCCGACCGAAACCAGATCTATGCAGCGTTCGATGCTCCATCCTTCCAGCCTGCTCGCCACGCGAGTCCCCTGCTTTGGGGAGCGCAGTGCTCCCCCCGCGTGTGCACGGCTCAGTGAGGAAGTGCCAGCAACGGATCTCGCACTGTGGTTGTGTGGAACACACGACTTGGAAGGAACTTCGTTCGACGCGCTTCGTGGAGTGCCTAGCAGTCGGCAGTCGTTTGTGATTGGGAGAAATGAGATGTCCATGTACGCGCACTTCACGATGGAGCTGTCCTCGAAACCTGTTGAACCACGCGAACTTCCGCTGATTCAGATCGGACCTGGTGGCGATTATTCGCGGCGCTATATGGCGAACCACGGCCGCATCATCCTTGAGCAGTCTCAATGCGATGGTTCTTGGTCGCCCATCGACGACGAAGAAGACTCCGTCGCTGGCTCAAGCGTGTTCCGCCTCATGCGCAGCGTTTCGAACTTCATACTCGACATTTTCCTTCCACTCGACAGTGCACGAGCGGACCGCGAGGTCGCGCAACCCCCACTCCTCTTTGCATTTTCTCATCAGCCATCGGAGCTCTCGATGGCATCAACCTCGGACGAAATCTTCGATGAATTTTACGCCCAAGCAACTCAAGGTTCTCACGCTTGTCCGTCAGTGGAGGCGTCGCCACGGCTACTCGCCGACCATGCAGGAACTCGCGGACGAGCTCGGCGTCAGCAAGGTGACAGTGTTCGAGCATGTCGGCGCACTGATCGAGAAGGGAGCACTCGAACGGACCCAGAACAGGGCTCGCTCTTTGGCCCCGACACAGGCACTCGAGCAGCATGAGGATGCGCTTGAGGAAGATCGCCAGATCGATGAGGAGAGCAGCGTCGGGAGGCTGCAGTTTCCGCTTGTTGGTCGTGTCGCCGCTGGCTATCCGATAGAGCGGTTCGAGCAGCGCGACAAGCTGTCGCTTGAGGATCTCTTCGGCCCGCGCCGCGGGCAGCGTGGGAACACCTTCGCGCTTCAGGTAACAGGCGAGTCGATGCAGGACGAGGGCATTCTCGATGGCGATTTTGTGCTTGTCGAGCAGCGACAGACTGCGCGAGCCGGGGAGCGCGTCGTCGCTGTCCTTCCTTCCGGCGAGACGACGCTCAAGACGATCTACTTTGAACGCGATGGCAAGATCCGATTGCAGCCATCGAATCCGGACTTTCAACCAATCATTGTCGACGCCTGCGAAGTGCAAGGCGTCGTGATTGGCGTGCTGCGTTCTTATCGATAGGCAGTCGCGCGTGCGGTTCGCTCAGCCGTGCGCACGCCGCGTGCACGCCGCTCGTAGTGTGCGCACAAGTTCGCCCGCAGCGGCAGCAGGGTCTTGGCCAGCAGCGATCGCGTCGCGAATGACTCGCACGATCGCCGTACCAACGATGACTCCATCTGCACTCGCTCCAACGGTTTGAACTTGGTCCGCGCGCGCAACGCCAAATCCGACGGCAATGGGTTTGAGCGTCCGCTCGCGAACTTGAGCCACGCGATCGGCGACATCGAGAGAGCCAGAACTATCCCCTGTGATTCCGGCTCGAGCGAGGAGATAGACGAAACCACTCGTTTGCGCCAAGAGCTCATCGAGTCGAGCGCTGCTTGTCATTGGCGCGATCAGCATCGTGAGGCACGCCCCGCGTTTGGCAGCAGCGTGTGCGAAGGTTTCCATGGCATCAGAATCGCCATCTGGCGCGATGAATCCACTGATGCCAGCATTGGTGGCAAGGTCGACAAAGCGCTCGACACCGATGCGTTGGGCGATGGAGATCGACGACATCGACACGAAGGGTGCCGTTGATGTGCGTGCCACATTCGCGAGGGTTTCGAGTGCGTTCTGTGGCGTGCATCCCGCGAGTAATGCTTCATGCATCGATTGCGCGATGATGGGTCCGTCCGCGATGGGGTCACTGAAGGGAATTCCGATTTCCACGATATCTGCACCCGCATCGACAATCGCCTTCGCAATGCGCTGAGAGGTTTCGAGATCTGGGAAGCCTGCTGTCATGAATGCAACGAGTGCCGCGCGATGCTCAAGGCGTGCTTGCGCGAATGCGTGCAGGACGCGCTGCGTTCCGGTGGATGCGACTGTCGGCGTCTGGCTCATGTCGAAAGGTGCTCGTCGATGAAGCGTGCGTTCGCGGTTCCCTCACTCGCGCGTGGCGTGAGTGCAGGTTGGCGACTCAGTCTGGGTGATGGGCAGGCTCGAAGGGAATGCGTGGAAGCAGACGGATGAATTCTGTGGCGATGCGCTGCGCCATGTCTAATGCTTCCACTGGGTCAACCGCCTTCTCGCGTCCCGCGACGATGCCTCGGTAGAAGTCCGCGAGGGTCCATGATTGGGTCTGAGGTGCCGCTATGAATCGCGGAATGATATGGATGTGGAGGTGCGGCACCGCTTCGTTGAAGGTGATCGAATAGATGCGATCCGCTCCGCTGACGATTCGCGTCGCCTCTGCGAGTGCTCGAAGGACGCTTCCGATTTCGTCGGCCTCCTCTGGGCTCATGGCCTCAAGTCCGCTGCGATGGGCCCGTGCGGCGAGCATCATCCATCCTGCGATCGGAACCGGATCGGCGTGTCGGTAGAGTCGCCAATGCGTTGATTCGGCGAGCGGCTTGTGCACCGGGTGATCCGCGACGCAAAACGGACAAACGGTCGACGCGACGGCGCTCAAACTTTGAATCCCTCCGGCGGTCCGTCTTGCACATACTTCTTGTGCATCGCCTTGGTGAGATCCACTTCACAGATATTCGCGAGCGTGGACAGCCATGCAAGCACATCAGCGAATTCCTCTTCGAGGTTGTCTCTGTCGAGCCGGCCGCGTTCGCGATTCGCGATCGCGTGGGCCAGCTCGCCAACTTCTTCGACGAACCAGAGGTAGGTGCCAGGGGCGCCTCGCGCGTTGTCGGTCGCGAAATACTGATCGCGAATGATCTGCTGCAACTGCGCGAGTGTCATCACAGGGGCATGCGTCGGAGGAACACTTGCATTCATAAAAGCGTCCGCGGCGGGAATCGAACCTGCAACCTTCGCCTTCGGAGGGAGACGCTCTATCCAATTGAGCTACGCGGACTGTGGAGACTCAGTGTAGCAAACCTGCCGCATCGATCAGCGAGTTACCATCGCGGTCCTGATGGCTTCGTCGCACGGCCTCGCTTCTCCGCACGCGCCAGTGCGTTTCATCCCGATTGCCGCATTGACATTTTGCTGCTCGCTCGGGACTGGGATTCTGTGGAACTCGATTTACTTCGTCGCGGAAAGTGCCTACGGCTTTTCGAAGCAAGAGAGCATGTTGCTCGCGTTCATCAATGGCGTGCTCTACACCATCGTCGCACTGAACGCGGGTCGCGCGGTGCGCGCGATGGAGCGTCGCATGTCTCCTCGAGCGGCACTTGCGTGCATCCTCGCAGCGCAGGCGGCGCTCTCTCCATTCGTGCTGATCTTTTCGTCCGTCGCGACACTGTGGATCTGCGCCGTCACGATGAATGCGTTTGGGGCTCTGCAGTGGCCAATCGTGCAGCACTACCTCGTCTCGGGGCGACACGGCGCATCCATGCGCAACGCGATCGGGTGGTGGAACGCATCGTGGATGTTGGCAACTGCAATTGGTCTTGCGTTGACAGGTCCATTAGAGGGCGCGGGATTGTTGCTCTATGCGATTCCATCGATGCTTCCGATCATGCTCGTGGCTATGTGTTTTCTTCCGGCATTTCCAGCGCGGCCGGCGCATCACGATCCTGATGCGAGTGCGGCGCATGTGCCCGCTTCGTACGCTCCGCTGCTGCGAAGCGCGCGCGTGCTCCATCCGATGGGGTACCTCGTCATCGGCGCGCTTTCTCCTGTACTCCCCTATCTGTTTGCTGGTCTCAGCGTTTCGGACGCATGGCGCGCGCCGATTTCATCGACTTGGCACATCGCTCGGCTCGTGGCTGTGCTCTGTCTCTGGCAAACGACATTTTGGCATGGCCGTGGCGGGACATTGCTTGTCGCGGGCATCTTGCTGAGCGGTGGATTCGCTCTCGCGGCGTGGAGTTCCTCTGAGACCATGCTCGTGATCGGACTCGCTGCGCTTGGTCTAGGACAGGGCGCGATCTACTACAACGCGATCTATTACGCGATGGCGATTGGGAGCGCACAGGTGGATGCGGGAGGAACGCACGAGGCGCTGGTTGGCATTGGATACCTCACTGGACCGTTGCTCGGATTGCTCGCGGCTGGAGCGGGTGCGGGGACGCCAGTGTTCATCGCGCTCGTGCTCGGGGTGTTGTGCATCGCCGGGACTTACGCGGGCTGGAGAATGCGTCCGAGCGCGCCACGCAGCGTAGGTTGAGCAAAGACAAATCCATGCTCTGTAAGCACGCGCGGCGCGACAAACGATCCTTCGAGGAGCAGCGCTTGCCCCATCTCGCCAAAGATGATTCGCACGAGGAACGCTGGCATTCGCGCGATGGCGGGTCGATGGATTGCCTTTCCCAGCTCCTTCGCAAACGCTCTCTGCGAGACCTGCTCCGGAGCGACGACATTGACCGCGCCATCGATCGACTCACGGGCGAGGCAATACCGCAATGCGCCAATCGCGTCGTCGATCGCAACCCAAGGGAAGCCTTGTTCGCCGCTGCCGATCGGTCCTCCGAGTCCGTATCGAAACGGCCGAAGCATCGCGCCTAGCGCGCCACCACGCTTGCTGAGAATCACTCCGAAGCGAAGGTGCACGGTACGAATGCCGACATCGCGTGCGCTCCGACTCGCCTCTTCCCATTGCTGCACCACATCGGCGAGAAACCCAAGTCCAGCGCCGGACGACTCGTCAACAACGGACGATCCAGGTCCGTAGTAACCGACGCCGCTCGCACAGATCAGGGCGCGAGGTGGCCGCTCGCACGTGCGCTGTGCAGTCGCCATCGCTTCAGCGATCGCACGCGTGCTCTTCACGCGACTGTCGAGGATCTCCTGCTTGCGCGCGGCGCTCCAACGCTTGTCGGCGATACCCGCTCCTGCAAGGTGAACGACCGCGTCAATGCCTTCGAACTCCGTAGGAAGTGCGCGCTGCGCACCCGTCGGGTCGATGGTGAGCGCGATGCAGTCGCGCGTCGGCTGCTCTCCTGAATTCACTCGAACAATCCGTACTACGTGGTGGCCTGCCGCGCTCAAGACTGCGCAGAGCTCTCTTCCGACGAGCCCGTGCGAACCACTCACAGCGATCCGCATGGGTCGAGCGGCGTGATTTGGGTTATCCGTGCGCTGCATGCGCGCATTGTGCCTTGGTGTCGAGGGCAATGCAGCGGGCGGAAGTGAAGTTCGTACAATCCTCCAATGACTACTCCGCCGCTTTCACAGGCGAACTCTGCTGCAGCGACCACCCGGGAGATTGTCGGGCGGCGACTTACTCGAGCAGCTGAGGCAATTCGCTTGCTTGCGGCGCAGGCAAGTCTTGTCGAATCGGCGTGTGATCTTGCGCGCGCAACGCTTGCTCGGGGTGGACTCATCGCGACCGCAGGAAACGGCGGATCCGCCGCGGAGGCACTGCATCTCGCTGAAGAACTCGTCGGTCGCTACGAACGCAATCGCGCACCACTTCGAGCGGTTTGTCTGTGCGCTGATCCGACGGCGATGAGTTGCATCGCAAACGACTTCGGGTTTGAACAGGTCTTTGCGCGACCGGCCGCGGCGGTTCTGCGCAACGATGACCTGCTGGTGCTCTTCTCAACGAGCGGCAACTCAGAGAATCTCCTCGCCGCGGCTCGGGCCGCCCGCGCGCAGGGCGCGAAGGTCCTTGGCATTCTTGGCAAGGGAGGTGGAAAACTCCTCCCGCTCTGTGATTTGGCAGTGGTCGTCGGCGGCAGCGACAGCGCGATGATTCAAGAAGCGCATCAGATCATCATGCACGCGGTATGTGAAGCCTGCGACCAACTTGCGCCGACGACAATCTAGATTCTCTTCTTGAGCATTCCATGCACACCGAATCCAACGACTCCGTTTCGTCGACGCCTCTGACCCGAATCCAAGTCGTTGCGTTCTTCGCGCTTCGTCTCGTTGTTCCGCTTTGGATCGGCGCGGGCGCGATTGGGAAGCTCACCTCATTTGATCCCAAGACGCTCCCGCCGCCCGTTCTTGACGCTGTCCTCTCAATCGGTAGTGCGCTTGGCGTTGATCTCGGTGTGTTCGTCGGCGCCGCCTTTCGGTTTTTCATCGGTGCTGAGCTCTTTGTCGCCTTGACGATTTTGTTTGCGCCTCGGTTCGCGCGAATGCTCGCAACAACCGTGCTAGGACTCTTCTGTGCGATTCTCGCGATTCTCATTGCGCAACAGTTTGCCAAAGGCGGCTTCGCCGATGTCGCGAAGGGTGGATGCGGTTGCTTCGGGAAAACAAGTCTTCCCGCGTGGCTGATGTTCCTCATGGATGCCACGCTGCTTGGATTTGCCATCATCGCGCCGCCTCGGCGTGGATCCATTGGGCCTGGATTCGGCATGGTGGCGGTGATCGCCGTTGTTTCGTTCGGAATCGCATTCTTTCGGCCGTCGCCGATCATCGACACGGCAAGCAATCCTGATGGAGCACAGCCGGCCGTGCCCGCCGTCACCCAATCGACTTGGCCAGATGCTCCCGCGTCCTACCAGAGTCTGTTTTTCGTCAAGTGGAAAGACGCCATCGGGAAGCGAATGATCGACATCCCGGTCTTCCTCGCGATCGATCGTCCTGTCCCTGCGACGATGTTGCAGGGGCCGCAACTTGTCGTGTTCTACAGCGAAACTTGCGATCACTGTCAAGCGCTCTTCAAGAAACACTTTTCCAAGCCATCGAAGATCCCAGTCCTTCGGGTCGCTATCCCGCTTGGCGGAGTTCGCCCACTGCCCATGCATTGCGAGGGTTGCGCGTCCTCGAAGTTGTTCGCGCCGAAATCAGCTAAGCCGCCGGAGTACATGCTTGGAACACCGCCGATCATCATCCGCGCGCAGGACGGCGTGATCACGGATGTCTGTACCAATGTCGATGATGAAGTTGCGCTGCATCGCATTCTTGGCACTGCTGCGGCGAGCACGGAAGTGCCCGTGCAGCCTCCTCTCCCGCCCAATCCTCCGATCTCGCCCCCGACTCCGCAGGTCAAGTCGTGGCCGTCGCCTCCCGCACAACTCCAAGGGTTTTATGTCGCGGAGCTCGGTGGACTCGTCGGAAAAAGACTCGATGAAAATGACTTCGGCAAGCTCATCCAGCAGCCGCCTGCGGATCTCAATCAGGGACGCAAGATCGTCATCTACTACCGACAAGATTGTGACCACTGTCAAGAATTGATGATGACGCACTTCACAGGTCCATTGCTCATTCCCACGCTCGCGGTTGCCATCCCTGACGCTGATCCAAACGGGATCCTTGACATGGCGTGCGACACCTGCGCACTCGCGCAGCTTGTGAAGGGTCCTGACTATGTCATCGCGACGCCAATCGTGCTGTCGATGCAGGATGGCGTGGTGACATGCGTGGTGGAAGATGTCGACGACGCAGAGCGGCTTGAGGCGTGCATTCGAGGCGTGAAGTAGCACGACGGTCGAATCGACATGAAGCGAGTTTCTGTTCCGGCCATCGTTCCCCCACTCTTCGCGACGAGCGCATTCGCGCTCGCGGGCGTTTGGATCTTGTTCGAAGGCGCGCAATCGGCCCCAGCACCGCTGCGTGAATTCCTCATGCGAGGGTTTGATCTCGCCATTGAGCCCTCGGCGAAGGCGATCGTCGCAGGGTTCTTCGCACTCGCGCTGATCTGCCTGTTCATTCGCGAACGATGGGTTGCACTGTTCGCCGGCGCGTTCCTCTCGTTTCTCGCACTCATGAGCATTTCGCGGGCGTTCCGCGACGGCGAAGTATCCGGTTCGATGGTGTTCGGGTTTACGCTTGGGATAGCGACGGTCATCCTCGCGATGCGCTCGGCGCCTCCGGCGACTTCGTCGCGAGGGCGTCTCGGGCTTTCCTCTGCATGGCGTGTGCTTGCCGTCGTCCTCTCACTCGCGCTCGGAGCGTCGCTCGCTGCCCGGCTTGACTTCCACCGCGAAGATCGCTTCACGCCACCAGCGCAAGTCATTGACATGCAGTTGGAGAAGTCGGTCGGGCAACCGCTCAATTCCACGCTGATCGCAACATACCTCCCGACGGTGCAGGCGATGCTTGCTGCGGGTGGAAACACCGGGTGGGTCGTGTTTTTCAACCCGCATTGTTCTGCTTGCCACTCCTTCTTCGACGAGCATTTCCAAGGACCGCAAGCGGAACCCATCATCGCTGTTGAGATTCCTTTGGCCGACGGCGAAGTCGCGGCAGTGGGCGACGAGCTTGGGCAAATCTCATGCACGAGCTGTGAGTTTGTTGAGCTACCCAAGGGGCCGTTGTGGCTCGTCGCCCCACCTGCGGCGCTTCGCGTCGAGAACGGCATCGTGACTTGCTACAGCGACAAGATCTCAGGGGATTGCTTCAGCGCAAAGTGAGACGCGCGTGAGTTTCACCGTTGCGCCCTGAAAGCGAAAAACGCGAGGGCGGACCTCGTCGTCCAAGATCGCGCGCAGCATCATGTCGAGCGTCTTGCGTTGCGGAGCGGTGCAGCCAGCGCGTCGCAACAGCTGGAGGACGGCGCGTCGTCGCTGTGCGACTGACATCGCCCCGAGCGACACACGGGATGCGATCCGCGTGTCGGGGCTCGTGGCGATTGCGGTCTGATCAGCCTCATGTGCGTACTCATTGCAGAGTCGAGCGAGACCATCCACACACGGATCGAGAGTCGCGCCGCTCGCTTGCAAGAGGCGACGCACTTGAGCACGAAACTGGTTTGGAGCGGCGTTCGTTGGATCTTCGCTCCAATCGATCTGGCACGACTCGAGAAGCGCAACGAGCTCGTGTTTTCGGATTCCGCGCAGCGGGCGAATCAGCGTGCAACCTCGCGGCGATCGAACTGGAATGGCCGCACGAGATGGAAGTGCAGCGAGTGCGTCCATCCCACGCTTGCGTGCAAGTTGAAAGAGGAAACTCTCGAACAGATCGTCGGCGTGATGGGCCGTCGCGACGTGCGCGATATCGAGCCGCCGCATCGCCGTGGCAATGGCCTTCCACCTCGCTGCGCGAGCCGCTGCTTCGAGATTTCCAACGCGCGAGACCTTCGCCGTTTGGACCACGACTCGTCGAACGCCGAGCGATTGTGCGAACTTTTCAACTTCGCGCGCTTCTTGAGCGCTCTCGTTGCGGAGTTGATGATCGACGCAGATCACCGCAAGCTGATCAAGCGCGCGTTTGCGTTTCCAAAGCGCCGCAGTGAGCAGGAGCAACGCGCGAGAGTCTGCACCGCCGCTGACGGCGAGGAGCAGTGGCGCACCAACGGTGCATTGACATTGCTCCTCAAGCGCGTGGGCGAATCGCAGCGCGAGCGGGCTTCGCCCAACGGACACGAGTGGGTCTGCACGATGCATCAAGCGCGTGAAATATAGTCGCAATTCAATGCAGGGAATTCGTTGTGAGCGCAGAGGGTGGATCGATGCGCAATTCTGCGGTCACTCTTCCATCCTGTGGCGTTGCATATCGGAAACGAACCATGCCCAACCCTTCAAGAAGCGAGGCGAGGGCGTCAATTCCAGGATTCCCCTGCTCCCCCTCATTCCTTGCGAGCGGTCTCCACTCCCTGAGAATCGCGCCCGCATGCGGTCCATCAATGAACCCAATGCCTGCATTCAGTTCCGTTGTTCCTTGTGGGCAGCCCGCGCTCTCAAGTTCTCCACACACGCTTTCAAGCCATGCAGAATCGCTTGCGTAAACCTGCCAACCGCCACACGGCGTTGGCACGGTTCGCCAGCAGAGTGCCATGGGTGCGAGCTTCAGAGCCGGACCAAACTGCTGCTCAAGGAATCGTCCGAGTAACGGGCGGTCGGCGCCTCCGCCGCCAGCAACGCCGTTCTCCACACCGGCGCCGCCGGAGAGTGAGCGAATGATCCCGCTCTCAATCCGCATCATGTAAGCGCGCTGATCTTGTGAGCCTTGTTCGTAATCGTCGACGCGCACGCAGCAGGCGAGGCTGGGGGAGCCTCTCTGGCACCCGCGTCCGACCACATAGAGTTTTTCGCCACTCAGATTTGCACGCATCGCTGGTGGTGGCAACACCTCCGGCAGAACTGCGACCCAAAAGGCCTGCTTCGCGGACGGCAGTCCGTCGCAGGGTTGCACGATCGCAGCGCAACCCGCGCGCTCAAACTTCGACACGACCGCCCTGCTGAGCGGAGCACTCGGTTGCAGTTCACCGATGGGAGACTGCTTGTATTGCCCTTCGATGGCGACGACGAGTTGTCGATCGGCGGTGGTCACGGAAATCGCGGTCGCGCCGCGATTTGGCGGGCCGTGTCGAAGACCGATTCGAAGCCCAACCTCTGGCGGAAGCGCGGCGTCTTGCATCGGAAGCATTGCGAACAATGCGGTCGCGACCTGTTCGCTCGCGATGTCGCGAGGCGAGATCACCAACCAACCGTTCCGCGTGCGAGCCTGAGCGCCCTGACTCTTGATTTCGTACACGCCGGGCGACGCAAGCTGGGCTCCGAGTGACTGCAGGAGCGCACGATTTCCCGCCGGACCGGCGTCCACGCCCAGCGCCCATCCATCTCCCGCGAGCATGATGATGCGCCCGTCGAGTGCAGCGCTTAGGGCGCCATGATCGTTTGAGGAATCGGAGAAGATGTCGTCCAATCCGTCGAATGCGCTCGATCCAAGGAGTCCGCGGACAACGGTCTTGATCGATTCACTCCCAAGTGCTTGCACGATGGAGTTGAGATGGGCACCTTCGACGACGACTCGAATATCTGCACCTTGCGAAGCGAGCGGAAGGCCTGGCGTCACGATGACCGTAACCCGGTGCTCACTCACGACCGGCTTCGAAGGAGGGCGTTGCTCCGGAGTCGCGCTTTGGGCGAGCGCGATCGAATGCGCTACGCAGAGAAGAACACATGCGCCGAGGCGGGGGTGAGAGAAAGGCAGCAACCTTCGGAACTTGATTCGCGTTGCGGCTCGCATGATGGATGGCATCTGTCTCAGCCCTTCACGAAGAACGCGCAGGCTGAGGTCGTCGGGGGGACCGACGCGCCCTCGTCAGGCGATTGTTCTGCGGATGCCTCGCGCATGCGGAGGCGGGCCGGACAGTCGACGCAACCCGCTGGAACATCGGGAAACATCGTGTTGATTGCTTCAAGCGCCTCGCCGTGACGATGCACACCGTTGCCGATGAGCGTGGCGACCGGCGCTCCCTCTGATGATCGAGAGTTCCGCACCACCACGGCGATACCCGCCAAAAGCAAACCGAGCAAAACGCCTGAACCAAAGATCGCGATGCGGCGGTGGATCGAAGTCGTGACTTGTGCAATCAGCACTTCTTCGTTGGATGCATGGCGCGCCGAGCATTCCTCCACGGAACTTCCGCGAGTCTCGCTGCGCAACGATCGAAGCACGGAGGAGAGAAAACGAAGCTCACGCAGTCTCATGCGATTCGCTCCGCAGTCGTGCTCTCATGTGTCCGGCGAGTCATCACGCGCGAGGCGTCTGCCGTCTCGCGCGTATGGCGCAGTTTCTGTGTTGCGTGTTCCTGCTCAATCTCAATGGCGGCGAGCATCTTGCGACGAGCACGGAAGAGGTGACTCTTGATCGTGCCCTCGGGCATCTTGAGTTGCGCCGCAATGCGGTGCACAGGCCAGCCCTGCTGGTGGAAGAGCAGGACAATCTCAAGCTGCGGCTCTTCAAGTGAACCTAGCGCCGTCGTCAGCATGCCTCGATCCAGCGCTGACTCTTCGAGTGCTTCGTTTTCGGTGGCTGGTGTCGTATAGGCAGCGGCTCGGAGCTCGACGAGTTCGCTGTCGCTCGCTGGCTTCATCTTCTGGAGGTTGTTGACGAGAAGCCGCTTCGCGATCGTGAAGAGCCAAGTGGAGAAGCGGAATCGCTCGTCGAATCGATCGAGTGACCGCATGACACGCATGAACGCTTCCTGCGCCAAGTCTTCCGCGAGGTCTGGACGCCCGCACAATCGAAGCAAAAACATCTCAACCGGGCGATGGTGAGCTCGAATGAGCTCCGCAATCGCCTCGCGGTCACCCGCCTTGGCTCGGCGGATCAGAAGTCTTTCTGCTGCAGCTTCCATAGAGTTCCAACTCGTCTGTTTGCATCCTACTACGGAGGGGGTGGAATCGTTCGCTCGCATTGGAGGGCGGGCAGAGAATTGAACGAGCGGAGTGGGTGATCCGTTGCGCTCTCAGGTCCGAAAGTCGCCGGAAAGGCGAACAAATTCCCAAAGCAAGGTTCTCGGCGGTCTCCCTGCTGCGACGGCGGTAAAGGCGAACCCCCGAGCACCTCGAACTGGCTCAACGATGAGCCCTCCGAAGTCCCCGGGGGTCGCAGGCATGTACGAATGGCTTGGATCGTGCTAGGCAGCGTTTCGGCGACGCTCGCGGCAGGCAGCGCGGGTGGCCTGAGTGGAGTCTCGGGTCGTCGTCGATCGAGAGCCAAGTGATCGGACGAGCTCGAATGGGTCGTCGGCCCAGAGGTCGGCGCCCATTTCCTCGGCAAGTCCCGGCGCGCGCGCAAAGACACCGCCCCCAAAGGCGATCATCAGCCCGGGGATCGCGCCGGTCGTCCTTAAGCGGTTGATCAGGGCTCGAAGTCTTGGTGCGTCACCCGCGCTTGAGGCGAATGCGACGAACGCATCCGGAGCGCGACGCGAGAGTGCCGAAAAGAGATCGTCGGCATCGCCACACGGACCAAGAAACACGACTTCCGCTCCGGCAGCTTCCGCGAGCCCGCTGAAGATCTCGCCAGCGAGCGTTTCCCCTGCTTCCGTTCCCGACACGACCACATAGACCTTCCCATGCTGCGGTGCTCGCGTGTATCCGCACTCGAGCCTCTGCACGAGTTGACTCAGCATCAAGACAGCGCCTTGATATGCGCTGCGTTCGATCTGATCCTTGCGCCAGAACGAATCGAGTGTGAGCGCGGCCGGCCAAACCAACCGCTCAGCGGTTGCTTCGGCGGAGTATCCGTTGTTGATGGCGTCGCGAAGACTGTCGCGCGCGTCGGCGCGATCTCCTGATATCAGTGCGGTCACAAGATGTTCTACTGCAAGGGCCTGAGGCATGGCCTAGCTCCAATCCGTGGAACTGTGCGCTGCGTGATCTCCGATGGCGCAGCGCGATGGTCGTGAAGTCGGCATCCGTTCCGACTCGAGTGCAGTCTGATCCGGCGGGTGCGTGATCAGCGCACAGAGACAAGCATCATGCGCAGAACTTTTTTCAGGAAATCTCGCTCAATGTTTGCGCGCCCGAGTGATCGCACAAGTGCCAAAAGTAAGCGATTTTTGCGCGATTTCATGGAAGCCCGCCTCGCGCGCGCCCTGCGCGAGCGCTGCTGGGTCGAGGTAGGTTTCGACTGATCGTGGGAGGTAGCGATACGCACCGCTCTTATCACCCGCAAGGAGTGTCGCCGTTCGAGGCATAACATGGTGCGTGTAAAAACGATTGGCCGCACGAATGACCGGGTTCGTCGGCTGCGCAAACTCGAGGATAAGCAGGCGGCCGCGCGGCCGGAGGATGCGATGAAACTCGCGCAGCGCTTGGGGTGTGTTCCCAACATTGCGTATTCCAAACGCAATGGAAACCACATCTGCGCATCCGTCGGGCAGGTGCAACGCTGTCGCGTCGCCTTCGCAATACCGCACGCGCGAGCCGCTGCCGCGCCGTTTCCGATCTGACTTCTCCTCTGCGACCGCAAGCATCTCGGGAGTGAAATCAACACCAAGCACGCTACGAGCCCCAGCCGCAAGAAAGGCCTCGGCGAGGTCGCCCGTGCCGCACGCGACATCAACGACATCGTCGTCTGGTGTGAGATCGGCGAACCGCACGGTCGCCCGTCGCCACGACTGGTCTAGACCGAATGAGTGCAGTCGATTGTTCAGGTCGTAGCTCTTGGCGATGGCGGCGAACATCGCCTTGACACGAGTCGGCTTGTCGCCAAGTTCGTGCGGATTCGAAGCGAGTTGTTGCTCTTGCCAGGCACCTTGCGACATCGCAAGAACTGTAGGGCATCGCTGCCAAGTTGGTGTGCGAAGCGCGTCAACCGTTCGTCCCGTTTGGCGTAACATTGCCCACTGCATGATCGTGGACCTTGACACTCGCCTTTGGACTCGACTCGAGGATCTCGGGAGTGAACTCGCCGCGAAGATTCGCCGAACAGCCGCCCAGCGTTGGGTGAAGCCCGATGCTTCGCCCGAGATGCACGCGTCCGCGCTGGGTGCGGTTGACGCGGCGGTTGTGGTTGGATTTCGAAGCGCACTGCTTCGCGCGGCGATCGCTGAAAGTTTGTTGAAGGACGCCGTCGGTGCGAGCGGTGGCAGGTTGTTTCTCGCGCGGGCGATTGACCCGACCCAACCGAGCGCGCTTGACGAAGTTGAAAGCGCTCGCAGCGAAGGCGCGCACCTCCTGTGGACCGATCCGATGCTCCAGGGTTACCACCCAGCGTCCACCGCTGCGATGCGCATCTTCGATCGCGCTGAAGCGTTGCAACTTCCGGTGATCACTGGGTGGAGCGGTGCGTTGCCCGCGAGCGGAAGACTGGAGTTTGGTCGGCCGCACCTGTTCGATGAGGTTGCGCGCTCCTTCCCGCGACTTGCGCTCGTGATCGGCGGGCTCGGGGCGCCGTTTGTTGAAGAAACACTCACGCTTCTTGCCAAGCATGATCGAGTGTTTACCCATGTTGCGGGGATCGCCTCGCGGCCATGGCAACTCCTGCATGCACTCGAAATCTGCCGAGATCTCGGTGTCGAAGGCAAGGTCTTGTTCGCCTCAGGATTTCCGTTTGACACGCCGGCTCGCGCGGTCGAAGCGGTGTACTCCGTGAATGGCTGGGTCCACGCGACTGCGCTTCCGCACATCGCACGAAGCGCGCTGAGGGACATCGTGGAGCGCGACTCGATTAGTTTGCTTGGCATCGGAGTGCCGCCCCCGCCGTCGCGCGATCGAGCGCGTCTGCCGGCCGTTGAATCACCCCGACTTCGAATCTCAGGAGAGACCGCTTGAAGAGTGCCGCGCTTCGTCTTGGTTTTGTGTTGGTATCCGCGTGCTTCCTCGCGAGTTGCGGCATGACCCGGATGCTCGGGCTCAAGTCTGAGGGCGGCGGAGGCGATCTGAGCGCCGTAGGCGCTTCGACGATGATGCTTCCACTCGCGTTTGATCATGTCGTGTACTCGCTCAATGACGCGAGCGAGTCGTACTGGATGTCCAGTGTCCCGCTCGAGGATCTCGCGTCCGGGAAGGTCCGAGACGGAGTCGTGGCGCATATCCAACTGCTTTGGCGTCCCTACCCGGGCAAGACTCCGACCGGAGCGAGCGCACTGAATCTCGCGGTTCGGGTGCTCGTCATTTCCAGCGGCCAGCTCGGGCTCTACAGCGGCGGTGGGTTCGGCGATCCGAGCGGCGACGCGGGTGAAGAACTCGTCGAACTAGTCGTCATGGGGAGTTCGGTCACACTCGTTGCGAAGACAGCCGGGTTCACCGACCTGCTCTCGCCCGGCGCCTTCAACGCGGATGTCGCGGCCAGGCTCGCCCCTGAGGACTCGGTCCGCTTCCGGCGAGCTGCCGCACAACTCATGACGGACACCTTGGAGGCGCCGCGCTGGGTCGGCGCACAACGACCGGAGGGGTTCGCTTCCGCAGCCGCTTGGTTCGAAGGGATGGTCAACTCGCCTGCGGCGGCTGGACCAACTTCCCCGCTCGTACAGGTTCGATAGAGAGTTCGCGGAGGCGATCGTGGATGTCGGGGTGCCATCCTCGCCGAAGCACATGCGGCGGTAGTAGGGTCGACCGCGCCAAATCTGCAGCAGCCATGGTCCCTCCTCCACGGATGAGGAGTGCATGCTCAAGCTCAAACTCGTCAGGGTTGGCGAGGGAGCCGTACAAGCGATCACCAACGAGCGGAAATCCAAAGTGGGCGAGCATCGCCCGGATCTGATGGAACCGCCCTGTCTTCAGCTCGATCAGTAGGTGTGCATCAGGACTTCCGTCCGTGGCGTTACGTAGGAGGAGCCCTGATTGAGCGCAGGCGTCGCCCCCGCTTCTCACCACGACCGCACGGGTTCCACTTCGACGCAGAAAGAGCTTTTGTTCGCCGAGTAAGCGGTCGCTCAACTCTCCGGCAGCAGCAGGGATTCGCGCGACGTAGTACTTCCTCCAGAATCGCTTGCGGATCTCTTCATTTGCTTTCGCGATCGACGCTCCCGTCTTGCAGACGACGACCAAACCGCGCGTCGCGCGATCGAGGCGGTGCGGAAACTTCAGCGTCGCGCACTGCAAAGCGTGTCGAGCCCATCGGTCGAGCGGTTCTGGCGTATTGCCGTCCGCATCTCCTTCGCAACTGCGACCGGCGGGCTTGTACAGCACCGCGTCTTCGCATTCGTCTTGCACGATTCGGGGCAATTCCATCGGATCGCCTAACGACGTAACACAGGAAGTCTTGCCCTCTCTCAGGCAGAGATCAGTCCTTCACGCACCGTATACAGAGCCAACTCCACGCGATCGTGAATCTCCAACTTCTCCATGACGCTCGTCACATGCTTGTCGACGGTTTTAACACTGATCCCGAGCATGTCCGCGATCTGCTTCTTCGCAAACCCGCGTCCAACATAGCGAAGCACTTCGACCTCGCGATCCGAGAGCGTGTCGCCCTTCGTTCCCGAAATCTTCTTGCGCCGAAATGCGCCAGGATCGCCGTTCACGCGCGCGAGCACGGTCGGCGAAAAATATTGTTCGCCGCGAGCGACCGCGCGGATCGCATCGGGTAAGAGATTCGTATTGTCATTTTTGAGGAAGAAGCCAAGTGCGCCAACTTTGAGGGCCTGCTCGATTGCGCGATCCTGTTGTGTCGCAGTTAGAAAGAGAATCGCGGTCGCTGGACGAAGTTGGAGAATGTGGCTCGCGGCGTGAAATGCGTCGACGCCTGGCATCTCGATATCGATAATCACGACGCGCGGTGAAAGCTTGTGTGCGAGATCGACTGCTTCCGCACCGTTGGAGGCCTCACCGATGACGCGAATATCCGAAGAGTCGTTCAGTACCGAGACCAACGCAGCGCGGATGAGCGCGTGATCGTCAACCACGAGGACTGTGAGCGACTTTGGAACCATGCGAAGATCCTACCGCAAGGCGGTAGAAACCCGATCGGCCGGACTTTCATTTCCACCGATGGCCCCGCGGCTTCCCAAGCGAGGTCTTGCAGAAGTTCCCGAATCGAGCCTTTTTATGTCTTAATTGTCCGACTCGGGGTAATCGCCTGAGAGACATCCCCAGGGAACTGCGTATGTTCATTGAAATCAGCTCGTGGACGTCTTTCCGGAGGTCCAAGAAACACGGGCTGCGCGGCGAATCTCGCGGTTTCATTGGGCACACTGAACCCGCAGCAGAAAAAGTGCTTGTCGGTCGCAGACCGAGGAGTCCAGGCACATGACATCCGAAGACAAGTCCCCCCAGCCCCGTCTCGTGACCGCATCCCTTGCGAGGAATAGCGAGCGCGCCACGCTCGTTCTAGACCTCTTTGACCGCTACTACGAGCGGGTGTACGCATTCCTGCGCAAGTCAACCTCAAGCGATATCGCGGAGGATCTCTCCCAAGAGGTCTTTGTGCGCCTTCTGCAGCACCCGGATCTCGAAGGTCTGACGATTTCCATCAGTTACCTCCTCAAGATTGCCCACAACCTGCTCCGTCGGCGTTACACCCGGGCAGCCCGTTTGCGCCAACTGCTGGCCGAGCGAGGGGAATGCGAGCTTCCGCCGGCGCCTGCTAGCGATGGGATCCTTGACCCTGGCGTGCTCGAGACAGCCCTAGGGCTTCTCTCGCGGGACGAGCGGGATGCCATTCACCTCATCGTTCTCGAAGGAAAGAGCTACCAGCATGCCGCTGACTCGCTCGGTGTGAGCGTGACAACAATCAATAACTGGAAGCACCGAGGCATCAGCAAGCTCCGGGAACTCCTCGAGAATGGTGACCATGGACATAGCGTCGATCGCGGTCGTGGCAGTTGGTCAGCCCAACTCGGTGATGTTGGTTGAGTCTCTCCGTGAGCCTCGGCTAGAGCCATCTTAGGGCCGGCAGCGTCAGCGCGAGAATCAGCAGAAGGACCACGATGAGGCTCACATAGCGCATCGCACGGGTACGCCGATTTCCTACGCGCAGCGACTCGCCGTCGACCCACATGCCGCACTTTGGGCAGATGTCCGCCATTGGATCGAGGGATGCGCCGCACTCGGGGCAGGCGGTCTCAAGGGCGCGGTTCTCGGCGGCCTCCGACTCCTCCGCCTCTTCGAACCCATCATCGTCCAAGTGCCTAGGCATGACTTGTAGAATACGGCGCTCCCTGATTCCTCTCCGCATCCGATGGAAGGAGATTTATGGCCGCCGTCCCGAGTTCGATGATTCCATTGGGCACGCCCTGCCCTCCATTCCACCTCCGGGATGGGCGCGGTTTTAGTATGGCGCGGGAAGACGCGGAAGGAATGAAAGGTCTTCTCGTGATCTTTCTCTGTAACCACTGCCCGTATGTTAAGCACATTCATACGGGCTTGCTCGCGGTGATTCAGATGGCACAGGAACAGGGATTCGCTGTCGCGGCGATCAACGCGAACGACGCAGTGGCGTATCCGCAAGATGGGCCCGCGGAAATGGTCCGTGAGTCGCACGCTCATCGCTACACCTTCCCTTATCTCTTCGACGCCTCCCAAGAGATTGCTCGTGCATTCGGCGCCCAGTGCACACCGGATTTCTTTCTCTACGACGCGCAACTGCGGCTTGCGTACCGTGGCCAGCTTGACGACAGCCGTCCCTCCAACGGACGACCCGTCACAGGCGCAGATTTGCGTGCAGCGATTCTTGCCCTCGGCGAGGGCTCGTCGCCAAAGGCTGAGCAGCGGCCCTCGATTGGCTGCAATATCAAGTGGCGCCCTTAAGCCGAGAAGTGGCGCGTTGTGGAAGCAGCGTGCGAGCGTAGAGCAGCATTGGTCGTGTGCCGCTAGCCAATCACAAGCGTGTCTGAAACGAAACGCGCCTGCCCGCAGAGTCTGCGAACAGGCGCGTTTTCAAAGCGAGGCGGACGGGAATCGAACCCGCAACCACCGGCGTGACAAGCCGGTACTCTAACCAATTGAGCTACCGCCCCAACTGATCCGTCCTCATTCGACGGGGTGCAAAGGTTAGCAGGAATCAGTCACGAGTCAAGGGGGAGAACCGAGCCCGCGCGCGACCTCGCAGCGGTTTCGTCGCTCGGTCACACGTCGGACCAGCGTTTTCCGTGACTCCAGCTGACTTCAAGCGGCACGCGAAGTTGCATTGCCTGTCGCATCTCACGCTCAAGAAGTGCTCCGGCGCCGAGTGCATCCGCTTCCTGCACCTCGACGAGCAGTTCATCGTGGATCTGCAGGAGCATGCGTCCGGAGGGGATCTCCTTGGGAAGTGCGCTCGCAACTGCGAGCATCGCTTGCTTGATGAGATCAGCGGCCGATCCCTGCACCACGCTGTTGACCGCGATGCGTTCACCAAAGGCGCGCTCCGATGGATTGCGCGAGTGAAGCTGCGGCGTAGGCCTGCGGCGACCAAGGATGGTCTGCACAAACCCGTTGTTCCGCGCGGATGTGACGCACTCCTCAAGGAACGCATCGATGCCACGGAAACGAGCGCGATATCCCTCCATGATCTCCTTCGCGCGCGAAATCGTGCAGCCAGAGCCGAGGCGCCTCGCGAGGCCTGAGGCGGTGATGCCATACACGATGCCGAAGTTCACCATCTTCGCAGCGGAGCGTTGGTTGTCGTCCACCTGATCTGGCGCAACGCCGAAGACCTCCGCTGCAACCGCGCGATGGATATCGAGACCGCTTTCGAACGCGCGCGTGAGACCAGGGTCGCCTGAGAGATGCGCGAGGATTCGGAGCTCGATCTGCGAGTAATCCGCTGCGACGAACGACATGCCTTCGGGCGCCACGAACGCGCGCCGGATCGCTCGCCCGATTTCACTTCGGATCGGAATATTTTGGAGGTTGGGCTCGCTCGAAGAGAGCCGCCCGGTGGCGGTTCCGGTTTGATTGAATCGTGCGTGAATTCGCCCATCGGTCGCCGAGATGTAGTCGCCAAGAGCGACGAGGTAAGTTCCGACGAGTTTCGACAACTGTCGGTACTCAAGAATTCGCTCGGGTAAGCGCGAGGTAACCGTTGGGTCATCCACCAACTTCTCAAGCACTTCAGAGTCCGTACTCGGCCCGCTCTTGAGTCGCTTCACGACCTTGAGACCCAATCCCGGCTTGGGATCAGTCGGCAATCCGAAGAGCACCTCCGCGAGTTGCTTGGGGCTATCTGGGTTGAAGGCCCATGGCGCATCAGATGCGATCGACGCGCGGACTTCCGCCACTCGGCTTTCGAGTTCCTTCCGTTGCCTCGAAAGTTCCGTCCGATCGACGCTGATACCCGCCCGTTCCATTGCTCCAAGCACGATGGCGAGTGGCACCTCGACTTGTGCGTACAGCGCGTGCAGGTTTGACGCCACAAGCCTCGGCTCGAGGCGCTCTGCGAGGGCAAAGGTCGCCTCAGCATCGAGCGCGGCATACTGCGCCGCGCGCTCGAGAGGGACATCCGCGAAAGAACGACTGAACAGCCCTTCGCTTCCGCCAACGACCGATTCGTACTCCTCCATTCGCGAGCCAAGCACGGTTTCACAGAGTGCCTTGAGACCATGCCCTGCACGCTCGGGCTCGAGCATCCAACTTGCGATCATCGTGTCGCCGTCACAGCCTTGAATCGCGACACCGTGAGCAGCGAGTACTGCGCTATCAAATTTCAAATTGTGCGCAACCTTGCTGATGCTCGCGTCTTCGAAGAGTGGGCGAAGAATCGCAAGCGCTTCTTCCGTGTTCAGATGCGTGTGGGGCTCTGGGCTTTGCACCGGAATGTAAAAGCCCTCGCCGACCGCGATGGAAACGCTGACGCCAATCAGTTTGACCGCTTCGAGCGCGAGGCTGTCCGTCTCTACATCGAATGCGAAGCGTTTCGCTAAGCGCAAACGAAGCACGAGGTCTTGCAACTGCGCCTTTGTCGACATCAGATTCGCTGTCGCTTCGCGCTTTGGAAGGGGCTCGGTTGGGGCGCTCCGAGTGACTCCGCTGGGATCTTGCGCCTTCGTCGCGGCCGTTCCAAAGAGGTTGATTTGTTGAGGTGTCTCCGTGACTGCTGGGGCGGTGTGCGGGGCGGTTCCGAACAACTCTTCTGCCGACTTCTGCAAACTCGTGATGCCGAGTAATCGCAGAAACTCGGTCAGGCGCGCCATGTCGGCGCGCGATTTGTCGAAGCGTGCCTGGTCGAGCGAGAACCCGAGTTCGCAATCATCTTTGAGTGTCACGAGCGTGCGTGAGAGCGCGATGAGATCTTTGGACGCCTCGAGTGACTCGCGACGCTTTCCTTTCACCTTGTCAATGTTGGCGTAGATGCCTTCGATCGAATCGAACTCCCCGAGCAACTGCGCCGCCGTCTTGGGGCCAACACCTGGGACGCCCGGCACATTGTCCGCGCTATCGCCCATGAGCGTGAGGAAGTCGATGACCTGCTCGGGTCGCACACCCTTGGACTCAAAGAGCTCTTCCAACCCGATCTCGCGGCCCGCTTGCGTGTCATAGAGCGTCGTATGCGCGTCGATGAGTTGTCCGAGATCCTTGTCCCGCGACAAAATGCGCACTCGATCACTTGGATGGATGCGGCGAATCCCGCGCGCGAGCGTCGCGATGACATCATCCGCTTCCACGCCTTCAACGCCGATGACAGGAATGCCAAGAATGTCGAGCGCTTCAAGGCATCGGCGAACTTGGCCGCCGAAGTCTTCAGGAGGAGGATCGCGATGTGCCTTGTACTCGGGATAGAGTTGGCTGCGAAATGTTTCCGTGTCGCCGCTCGCATCGATCACGACGATGAAGTTCTCCGGCGGTTCCTCGCGAAGAAACTTGAAGAGGCTCGCGAGAAAACCATAGACCATGCGGGTTGGTTCACCCGTCACCTTGGAGGAGAGCGGCGTCCGAATCGCGTAGTACGCGCGGAAGAAATGCGCGTGTCCATCCACGATGCCCCACACCGCGTTTGCGGATGCTGCGAATGGCGCGCTCATCGCGGCGCTGCCTCGGCGTGCAATGCGCGCAGGCGCGCCTCAAGTGCAGGCGACATTGCGTGATCACGGCGACTCATCATTGCGCGCGCGGTCTCGAGGAATTTCTCGATTTGAAAATGTCGCGCCGCTTCTGCGCTATCGGTGAGCCACGCAAATCGCTCGACAAGGGGTGAAGGCGGACGCGTCGAGGCAATCATCGCTCCAGTCCCGATGGTCGTCCCTGTCATCACGCGCGTGCAGATTGCGAGCTTCGCGTGATCGCCGATGATCGAGCCCCAGAATTGGCGGCCCGTACGGACCAATCCCCCGTCAGCTTCAAGTCGGACGATGACTTCGCCGTAGGTGTTCAGTAGATTCGAATTCGTCGTGCCCGCGCCAATGTTGACCCATTCTCCAACGAAACTGTCGCCGAGATGCCCGTCGTGTGACTTGTTGGAATGCGCTTGAAAGATGCATCGGCCTACTTCGCCACCAATCCGGCAGTGCGGACCGATGACGGTGCCTGCTTTCAGATGTGTATGTGCGGAAATCACGCTTCCCTCAAGAAGTGCGCATGGTCCAATGAGGACGGTAAGCGGTCCGACACTGACGCCCCTGTCGATGATCACCGGTCCCTGCGTGGAATCGATGACGCAAGACGGCCCGATACGGGCGCTTGGGTGCACGAGCGTCGGATGAGAGCCCACCGACACCCCTTCATTGGCTCGGAGCGAGCGTGCGACACATCCCTCAAGCGGCAAAGCCGATTTGAAGAGTTCGATGTCCTCCGCGAGCGTTGTGCTGGCGCGCGACTGGATGTCCCATGGGAAAGTCACGAGCGAAGGGTCAGGCTTGAGGGATGACTCGGTGCATCCAGATGCGATAAACGCGACTGCGGCAGAGCGATCGCAGTGCTTCACAGTGGGCTGACCGAGTGTTCGGCCATTGACGAAGTCGAAGGAGTCGCCTTCGGGTAGCGCGTTGATCCGCGCGGCGTGTCGGGTTGCGATGAGCCCCGCAATCGCTGGGTCGCAGTAGAGGGCGGCTGCTCGACGCCCGAGCATCTGTTCGATGCGCTGCAGCCCTGTCGTCAGGCCAACCCGCAACTCGAATGCCGCGCGCAAATCAGTCAGAGGACCAAAGGAACCTCGTGAGTCATCGAACACGATGAGTGCGCTCTCAGGCATGTACGCACTTTACGGTTGATCGGAGTTTCATGGGTGTCGCGGCGTGACTCCCGACCGCTGTCGCGGCTACCGCGCCGCGCCGCCCACGAGTCTCCCGGAGCCCTCGAACGCCCAGAGCGCACGCGACCGATCAAGAGTCGGAAGCAGAAATGCGGCGAGGATCGCGGTGAGGCCAGCGCGGGCGAAGCCGACGAGGAGATATCCGGTTGCAGTCGCATCCCCCCAAGGCGCGTCGCCAGTGAACATCGAGCGCAACAGGAAGACCGTCGTGGTTCCTAGGGCGACGAGCAGCGCAAAGATGACGCAGCCAAAGGCAAGGGCAAGTGGGCTCTTGCGGTAGAGCAGGTTACGGAAGGAGAGGAATGCTGCAGCGCCAAGGGCGAAGGCGAGCAGATGCGGTCCAACGATGACCACGGTCGATCCATCGGCATCCGTCAACAGTGGGCTGAGGAGATCAACGAAGAGGCCCGCGACCATTGCAGCGCGAAGCGCGGTTCGCTTGCTCGCATTCAGAAGCGCATACACCATGACGAACATCAACAGCGAAGGGCTGGCATCACCGACGCGAAGCACTTGCACGAGTGATCCATCGAGCGCGACGGCGATGAGGCTGGCAATGAGAAAGACTGGCCAGTTCACGGCTGCGACTCCGGAATGGCGATCGTGATACTTGAGATGGAATTCGCGGAGACGATCGGGCGAACTTCGATGCGCGAGGCGAGCGGTGCTTGCTCAATCGGTTCGATGGCGATCACTTCGCCGACGCGCGCACCAAGCGCGATGCGTGGCCAGCGCTCGTCGGCGAGGCGCGCGGTCATGCCAATGGTGAGCGCAGCGCCACTCGCAACCTCTGCGCTCCAAGTTCCACGACCCGTCGGGCGGAGCACCGCGCCGGGATACGAAGCGATGTCCGAACTCTTGGGGACGTCTGGAAACAATCGCACAGCGATGCCAGAGAGGCGCTCGACTGGCACAAGAAACGCGCTGAAACTGGAGATCTCACTCCCCACGACTCCTGCGATGGAGTCATTGTCGAGAAACGCCGTTGCGCCTGGAAGCAGTCCAAGCGAACTTCCCGCATTCAGTCTCAGGAGTTGCGCAGTTCCTCCGCTTGTGCCGGCACTGGTTCCAACGATGGAGCATTCCACGAGTCGGACTGGACCACCGCCGCGAGCGCTGATCGCACCGACCGATGCGAGCGAACGCTCAAGAAACTCACGGTCGAGATTCGCTTGTGCATAGAGCGTCTTATAGAGATCCACCTCGCTTCGAAGGGCGAGCGCTTCTGGGGAGTTGAGGTCCCACGGTTGGTTGTAAGGTCTGAGGATGTCTCGTGCCGCGCGACCGAAGTGCGTGATCGGTGCCGTTGGAATCGAAACGACGAGCGCGAGTGGATTGGTCCACACCGCAAGCCATCGAGATGGAAGCATTGCGCAGACTCCTGCTAGCACAAGCGCGAGGAGTTCAGGCCTCCATCGAGAGCTTCGCCACGCGAGGAGCGTCAACTGTCGTCGCCGTCACTCTCCATCGTTGCCTTCCACTCCTCGAGGTTTTCAAGGTAACGATTCGTCCCACGGGCGACGCATGTGAGAGGATCTACCGCGATCGTGGTTGTGAGACCTGTCGCTTCGGCGAGCACCGTGTCGATCCCGCGAAGCAGCGCGCCGCCGCCCGCGAGCGTCATCCCGCGTTCGACGAGATCGCTCGCAAGTTCGGGATCCGCGCGCTCAAGCGTCGCGAGTACTGCCTTGATGATCTTTGCGATAGGAGCTTGCAGGGCTTCTCGAATCTCGTCACTGGTCACCACGGTTCGGCGTGGAAGTCCGCCGACCATGTCGCGACCACGGACATCCATTTCAAGCGTTGGGATGGGCGCTGCGGAACCGATCTGAATCTTGATGCGCTCAGCGGTCTGCTCGCCGATCGTGAGTCCATAGGACTTTTTCATGTGTTCGATGATTGCTTCATCGAAGTCATCGCCAGCCACGCGGAGCGACTCACAGGTCACGATTCCGGCGAGACTAATGATGGCAACATCGGTTGTGCCGCCGCCGATATCGACGATCATGCTCGCGACGGGGTCAGCGATCGGGAGCCCTGCTCCCATTGCTGCGGCCATGGCTTCTTCGATCAAGTAGACCTTGCGCGCTCCGGCGCGTGTGGCGCTCTCGAAGACCGCGTTCTTCTCGACCGCGGTAATGCCCGAAGGAACGGCGATGACGACGCGGGGCCCAAAGATGCGACCATTGCCATTCACCTTTCGGATGAAGTAGGCCAACATCGCGTCCGTGATTTCGAGATCCGAAATCACGCCGTCCTTCATCGGACGAATCGCGCTGATCGTGCCTGGTGTCTTGCCGAGCATTTCCTTTGCCGCCGCACCGACCGCGTTGCCGTTGTTCAGCACCTTGTTGGTGCCTTTTCGGACTGCAACAACGGATGGCTCGTTGAGCACGATGCCTTCGCCCTTCACACACACGAGGGTGTTGCAGGTACCGAGGTCGATACCCATGTCGACACTGAAGAAACTGAGTACTCGTTCGAACATCAACTTTGCTGCTCCCTCGCACTTGTCTGGCGTCGGCGTGGCATGGTGCTAGTGCGTCAATCAAGAGCCTATCAGAAGAACACAGACGCCGCGCAATAGGCATCGCGCGGCGTCTGGGGGTTATCCATCAGGCGAAGGCGCCCAACCTCATGCGGCTAGGTCACTTCACGAGGTCGAAGGGGCCACCGGCCTGTGAGCCGTTGGCGAGGACCAACGCGATCACGCCGAACAGCAGCGCGATTGCCGCGGCTGCGAGGAGCGCGGTGAAGACATCAGGATCGGAAGTGCGGTTGGACTTGGTGATCATGGCAGTCAGTTCTGAAAGCGGTCAGGGGAAGACTTCAAGAAACAAATCGGTGTCGTCGCGGTCTCAAGCAACCGATCACTCGCCAGCGCGAGCGATGGCGCGCTGACCGACCTTTACTTCGCCGCGTGCCGCTGCATTCTCAAGTTCGACTACGCCAACGGCGCGATTGACATCAATATGGGTGATCTTGAGATTGCCGATGTACGTGGCGCCGTCGCCAACCATCATCGTCCAACCAACCTGCACGCCATCGCGGCTGCCTGCATTGATTTCCGCGAAGGTCGAGCCGTCTCGCTGACGGACATCGATGATGGTCGCGGAGACATTGCGATCGGCAACTGGTTGGGTCACCGCACCGGCGCGGCTTCCACCGATCTGGCCGTATGCGGCGATGTACTGCTCAATCGAGGTCTTCGCGGCGAGGTTCTCATCCTCAAGTCGCTTGCGCTCTTCTTCAAGCAGACGACGAGCCGCCTCGGCGACTTCGAGTTCGGCAGTCCGCTCCGCGAGTGCAGCGTCGAGCTCAGCCATGCGGCGCTGCGCTTCGATCGCCTTGCCGCGGACATCGCGAAGCTCGCTCGCGAGTGAATCAGTGATGAGTTGGTTCGCCTTGAAAGTCGCGTCGAGCGACTCAAGATGCGAAAGGATGCCCTGCTGCGTCGCTTGCATGCTTGCGAGTTCCGACTCTGCCTTGCGCAACGCGGCGCTCTTGGTGTCGACTTCCTTCTGCGATGACGCGAGTCGCTCAGCGGCGGACTTGGCGTCGTCCTCTGCCTTCTGCTGCATGACTGCCTTCGCGTTGCGCTCGCTAGAGAGTGCCGCATCGGAAGCGGCGCGTGCCGCATCGGCGTCGCGGTACTTCAACTCGAAGCGGGAATCGTTGTACGCGTTCACCGCTGCGAGCGGGACGATCGCGACGGCGAGGAGGGCGACGATGACGAGCAATGCCTTGGTCAGAATGTGCACGGTGGTGCTCCGGCAGACAACTGTGAGAACGGGTGAGAACGAATATCAGACGCGTACAGGCGAACCGAGCGTTCATCGTTCAACAATGAGCACGCGGTGCCCCAAGAGTTCCTACACAAATGGATCTCAAGAGGTGTGGTTTTGTATCGTCCACGCCTTGGACTGTCAATCTGCCACAAGGTGCACGACAACTCTTGAAACCAGCATTCACTCGCCGGTTTCAGCCGGAGACAGACTTGCCGCACTCGCGCAAAGGCGGACAGTTGGGTCGCTATCGACGCGGAGCGCGTTGAGGAATTCAGTGCTCGAGGCGCTCGCAAGTTTCCCGAGGAGGACCGCTGCTTGGGCGCGCACACGAGGATCGGCATCCCCGACATATTCTCGAGCGATGGTGAGAATCGGCTTGCTCGGCGCGCCGAGCGAGAGGAGTGCAGAAGCTGCTGCGAGTCGAACTTCGGGCGCGCGCGCTCTTCCTGCGTTTGGGGCAAGGATGTTTCGAAGCATCGGCGCGCTGACTTCGTCATGGAGTCGACCTAGCGACTCGCATGCGACGACGGCGAGTTCCTCCTGTTCAGGCGGCGAGAACACCGCCGCACGAATCGAGTCAATCTCACGCGTTTCGCCGAGACGGACGAGCGCTTCGGCACCCTGCAAATCAACGAGCCGAACTCGGATCGGGTTTGCGAGCGGCGTCGCGTTACCGAGGCTTGAACGAATGATGGGTACAGCGCTTCGATTGCCGAGCAGTCCGAGGACCAGGTACGCGTTCGCTCGCGCTTCAAGGTCATCTGATGCCGCCATCGCGCCGAGTGGAGTTGGGTCGACCGTAACGCCGAGACGAGTGAGTGTCAGAATCGCCGCTGCGCGAACCGAAGCACTGTCATCGGTGAGCAAGGGTTGGACGAGGTGCGTGAACTCGGAGAGTCGAGCCTCTCCCACCGCCATGCAAGCGACGAATCGCACGCCTCGATTCTGATCAACAAGCGCTTTAGGTGCGAGTTCTTGCAAGAGACTCGGTTGGCGGATCGAGCCCTCGATGGCGTGCGCGCGCGTCGACGGGTCTGGACTTGCTGCAGCTTCACGAATCACCGCATCGGCGCGCGAGGAAAGAGCGGCGTTCGCTGGCGATGTTTGATTCGGTCGCGGACTTCCCGCGGCGGGCGCAGACGGAGGTGGCGTGCGTGAGGTCGTCGACTGTGCTTTCGTGCTCCACGGCTCGCTGGCGGATCGAGGCGCGCAGCCACTCGCGCTTGCGAGGCAGATGGAGAGGACCAGCGGGCTCAAGGCATAACGGAGCGCGGTCCTCGGCGCGACTGCAGTGAAATGTGGAAGTGCCGTGTGCATCTCGAAATCCTGCGAACTTATAGAGCTGGCGTGTGTTTCGTACGCCGCCAGTATCGGAAAAGTAACCCCGCGCACAGCAGCAGGCTACCCCAGGATGGCAGATCCGCGACACGGGCAGCGAGAGGCACCTCGCTGAGCGGTTGCACCTTTGCGATCAGTGTGCCTTCGAGATCCACCTCGCCTCGGGGCGCAGCGCCGACCGTTGCCCGAACGCGTCCGGCTTCATCGGTCCACGCCGAAAAGCCGGTGTTCACACAACGCAAGACGGGCGTGCGGAATTCAATTGCGCGCAGTCTGGCGAAATCGAAATGATGCGCGCGAGAGGACGCGCTGTCGCCAAACCATCCGTCGTTGGATGGGGTAATCAGCAGATCCGCGTGACGCGATCGATCCCACGGGGTGGAGTCGTCATCGCCAAAGATCATGCGTCGGCAGACCCAGCCGACCGAATCCTCGAAACAGATCGGCGTCGCGATTCGCAACGGCGCCCCACCCTTGGTCTGCACGGCAAACCGCGTGTATGCAGTTCCGGCATCGAGATCGAAAGTCATTCCATCCGCACCAAGAGCGAGCAGCTTCGACTCGAGCCATGGCCATGAGCTAATGACTGGCATGCGCTCGCCAAAGGGAGTGAGGAAAATCTTGTCGTATCGCGCGAAGGGAGCGTTGCCTTCGACGAGGTAGACGCTGTTGAACTGTTCGTCCCAGGCAAAGCGTCGGTCGTTGCCTTCTCCTTCGATACGCAAGCCGAGGTATGCGGCACTTCCGAGCATCAGAGGTACTCCCGTCGCGCGAACGACATCGGTGGCCGCGTTACTAAATCTCGAACCTGGCCACGCACCACTCTCCGTGAGGCAACGAATCGCATCGGGTTCAAGCCCAAATCCAGGCAGCATGGTCTCGGGCCAAACAGCGAGAACTGGAGACTCCCCTGCTTGGCGCGCATCGCGAATCCCCGCAAGGGTCAGTTGCATGCTGCGCTGGGTGTCGTCGACTTGTGCCTGCGGCGTCCATGCAATCTTGTTGGAAGTAGGCACGCTCGTCTGCACAATCAGCACACTGCTTGCGTCTGAAGGGGTTGCGAGTGGGTACTGCCCGAGTCGCGCGAGCCCGTATCCGAATGTCAACAAGAAGGTCGCGATCGAAACGAAACCCGCGAGCAGGAGTCCTCGGATGTTCCCCGCTCGGCTTGCCGTCAGCGCATCGACCACGCTCCCAGCCATCACACCAACGAAGATCGTGAGCGTCGCTGCGCCAAAGAGGTCAGCACACTGCGAGAGCATCGTGCTCGCGATGAGCGGATGACCGGCGAAGAACCATGGATATCCACCACACACCAGATCTCCGCGGAGAAACTCGCTCGTGAGATATCCCAAGGGAAGCACGATGGTCGCGCGCAAGCAACAGGCGGGGACACTCCTATCAAGTGCGCGCAAGAGGAGCGCGAGAATGCTCCAGCACACGCTGAGATACACGATGAATGCCGGAAGTCCGAGCGCGCTGACATCGATGATCCACCACTGCAGCACTGCGAAGAGCGGCATGTGCGTGAGACCGACGATGAGCGCGCATGACCGCCACGATGGCGCGGCACGCACAGCAAGCAGCAGAAACATCGGAGCGAGGAACCCGCACCACCACAGGGCCAGCGGAGGAAACGCGAGGTAGAGAGAGAGTGCGGCCGCGCTTGAGAGAACGGCGCTCCGTCGCCAGGACGGAGTTGCGGCTTCAGCGGCCTGCATAGTCAATCACGCGACTGATCTCGCTTCGGAGATCCCGTCGATGCACGATGCGATCGACAAATCCACGCTCGAGGAGAAACTCGCTGCGCTGGAATCCTTCGGGGAGTTCTTGCCGAATCGTCTGTTGAATGACGCGCGGACCGGCGAAGCCAATGAGCGCGCGTGGTTCGGCGAGGATCACGTCACCGAGCATCGCGAAACTTGCGGTGACCCCGCCGGTGGTCGGATCTGCCAGTACCGAGATAAACAGTCCGCCCGCATCATCGAGTCGCGCGAGGACGGCGCTTGTTTTTGCCATCTGCATCAGCGAGAAACCCGACTCCTGCATGCGCGCGCCACCAGAACATGACACGACGATGACAGGAAGATCGTGCGCGGTCGCTCGCTCGATCGCTCGAGTGATGCGCTCTCCTACGACGGAGCCCATCGATCCGCCCTGAAACGAAAAGTCCATCACTGCAAGCGAAACGCGTCGTCCCTTGATGAACCCGAAGCCAGAAAGAATCGCGTCGTTGTTCCCCGTCTTTCGCTGGCTCTCCGCGAGTCGGTGCGGGTACGGTTTGTTGTCGACAAACTGAAGTTGATCGACTGGGCGAAGGTGATCGTCAAATGGCTCAAACGAGCCAGGGTCGAGCAGTTGTTCCACACGCTGCCGCGCACTCAGTCGCAGGTGATGCTGGCAACGCGGGCAGACCCACAGATTCGCTTCGACAGCCTTGCGGAAGAGCGTTTCCTCGCACTCGGGGCATTGCATCCAGATGCCCGCTGGGACACCTTTTTTTTCAGCGAGATTGGATGCGGCATCCCATTGAGCCGCGGGTGTGCGAGACATGCCATCTATCGTAGCGCATCATTCACGAGCCGCGCATCTGCGCGATCGGGATGGAATAATCCGGAGTGCTGAAGAGTGCGGAGGCGGAGACAAGCACATCGCCACCGGCTTCACGGCAACTCGCAGCCGTTGTCGGGGAGACTCCGCCGTCAAGCTGAATGCGCACGGTGTCGGGCACAAGCGAACGCAGACGCGCGACCTTCGGAAGCGCGCTTGGGAGGAACTTCTGACCGCTAAACCCAGGGTGGACGCTCATGACCAAGAGCAACTCGAAGTGGGACAAGATCGATTCGATCGCGCTCGTCGGCGTATCAGGCTTAATCGCAATACCCGCCGACATACCGAGTGCATGCACTCGCGCCGCGAGTTCGACAGCATTGGCGCAGGCATCTTGGGCGCCTGACGCGCACTCTATGTGGAAGGTGATGTGACTCGCCCCGGCGCGTGCGAATGGCTCAAAGTACTGCGACGGATCCGTGACCATCAAATGCACATCAAGCATCGCACTGGGCAGCGCTCGGTGGACGCACGCGCAGAGTGCAGGTCCCATTGACAAGTTCGGGACGAAGTGCCCGTCCATCACATCAACATGGAGGAGATCCGCTCCTGCAACGAGTGCGCAGGATGCGTCCTCCGCGAGCCGTGCAAAATCTGCCGAAAGAATGGATGCGGCGATCAGGGGTTTTCGCGCGGCGAAGGAACGAAAACTCGGGCGAGAGGTGGAAGTCGCGCAGGCGTCGCTCATGGAGCCGTGGAACCCGCCGCTGGTGCGTCGGTGGAAAGTTTGGCAGACGCTGGTTTCTTCGCAGCTTTGCGATAGGTATCGAGAACGCGGCGGTACTCCGCCTTCTGCGCTGGGCTGCTCGCCATCCAAGCTTCTTGCTGCAGTGCGACGGCGCGATCGAGTTCGCCTGCGTGGTAGTCAACCTCAGCGACGAGCGCGATAGAGGGGGCGTCGTTGGAAGAAAGCACTTGGAATCGAGATGCTGCCGCGAGCGCGAGCGCGTAGTCGCGGTCGTGGATCGCGCTATCCGAAAGAATGAGCCGCGCAAACTCTTCGAGTGTGACAGGATCTTCCTCATACTTCGTAAGAAGTTCTTCGCCCCATGTCTTCGCGCCTTGCGCGTCCTGCGCGTCGACGAGCATCGTTCGGTACTTCTTCACCGCGATGTCGCCGAAGATCTTCGGATCAGTGGCGATCAGCGAGTCGTAGTGCTTCCAGACATCGCTCCAGTTCTTCACCTTCGCGGCCGTGACTGCGGCGGCCTTGAGTGGTTCGGCGGCTCGGAGCAGTTCGGGGTTGTAGCGGCCGGTGACGCAACCAACCACAACTTCATCAAACTTGGGATCGAGAGGACTTCCGATCCACACGATCTTCGACTCCTTCACGACGAAGGCGCAAGGAATGCCTTCTTGTCCTGCAGCCTTCATCCACGCTTGACCTGTTGGCTTGTCTTTTTCGTCTACGGCGACTGGGTACGCCATTGTCGTTCCCTTGCGGCTCAGGAATGGTCGCACGGTTCCCATCGGTTCGTCGGAGATCCCGACGATGACGAGTCCCTTTGATTGGTACTTGTTCCACAACTCGTTGAGGTGTGGGATGGAACGCATGCATGGTCCGCACCACGTTGCCCAGAACTCGACGACGAAGGTTGCCTTCGTGTCGGAGAAATCGGGCTTATCGCCTTGCACCATTTCGACGCTGAGCGAGGGCGGCGCGGCGCCGACCTTCAACTCCTGCGCGAAGGTGAAACTGCAGACGGCGAGTGCGAGAGCGATGGCAGAGGTGATTCGCGTCATCATGGCTAGAGTCCAGTGTGTCCACTATACGGGAGCGGCGACCTTCATTGATAGTGGTTTCACCCCAAGGCGGTTGCCGCGCTGTCGATCGCATCAAGACAGACGAGGTGCTTGCCTTCAAGCACTTCGAGGCTCGCGCCGCCGCCCGTCGAGACATGGCTGAATTGGGTTGCGAGACCGAACTCCTCTACTGCGGCGGCGGTGTCCCCGCCGCCAACGATCGTCACCCCACCACGCTTGGTCGCCTCGATTGCCGCTTGTGCGACCGCTCGGGTGCCCGCATCAAACGGCGGCATTTCGAAAACACCCATCGGACCGTTCCAAACCACTGTGTGACTGGTGCGAATTGCTTCGCCGAATCGCGCGATGGTTGCAGGTCCGATGTCGAGCCCCATCCATCCTTCGTCGATGCTTTGTGTGCAGATCTTCCGCGCGCAGTCCGCGTTGAAGGCCGTCGCGCAATGATGATCCACCGGAAGCATGATCTCGCAGCCTCGTTGCGCCGCGAGCGCGAGAAGTTCCCGCGATTTCTCGACGAGCCCATCCTCGACTCTTGACGCGCCAACGGAAATGCCTTGCGCCTTGAGCAGCGTGTACGCCATCGCTCCGCCAACGATGATGCGATCGACTTTCTGCATCAGATTAAGAATGGTCGGCAACTTGTCGCTCACTTTGGCACCCCCGAGAATCGCGGTGAATGGCTTCTGCGCCTGCGCAATGCGCGCGATGAGGAACTCGAGTTCTGCGTCGAGGAGATACCCGGCGCAAGTCGACTTTCCTTCCGCGCGCATCGCGAGTGGAACGGCGTGCATGGACGCATCGCTTCGATGACTCGTACCAAACGCGTCGTTGACATAGAAGTCGCCAAGCTTCGCAAGCGCAGCCGCGAAGGTGGTGTCGCCTTTCTTCTCTCCCTTTTCGAAACGGAGATTTTCAAGAAGCAGCACGCCGCCTGGCGGCAGCGCCTCGACCGCTTTCAGCGCCTCTGGAGCAACGCAACTCTCACCCACGCAGGTCACGCCGCGAGGCGCAGCGTCGCTCAGCAATTCCGCGAGTCGCTTCGCGACAGGTTGCACGGAGTACTCAACTTCAAATCCCGTGCCCTCGGGGCGACCGAGGTGCGTCATAAGGACAACACTTCCGCCCCGCTCAAGCACGGATCGAATGCTTCGCAAGCTCGCGCGGATTCTTCGGTCATCCGAGATCACTCCGCCTTCCATGGGCACATTGAAATCGACGCGCATGAGCGCGCGCTTGCCAGAGACAGGAACCCGTTCAAGATGCAGTTTCTTCATACTGTCGGGCAGCATACGGTGCCGATACTGTCCCTCCCGATGCGCGAAACGACGGAATCCTCAACCTCGCAAGGAAGCAGCGCGCCGTCGCGCGGGATTCTCGTGCTTGCTGGTCCGACCGCTGGTGGCAAGAGTGCACTCGGGATGGAAATCGCGCGGCGTGTTGGAGGCGAAATCGTTTGCGCCGATTCGATGCAGATCTACCGAGGTCTCGACATCGGAACGGCGAAGCCCATCAGTGCCGAACGAGCCGAGATACGACATGCACTCCTTGATGTCGCAGATCCATACGGCGATGGATTCACCGTGGCCGATTGGTTGCGTTTAGCGAACGAAGCGGTGCTCGAGGCTCACACGCGCGGCAAGCTCCCGATTCTTGTCGGTGGTACGAATCTCTACCTGCGCGCGTTTTTTGAAGGACTCGACACGGCCCCAGCCGCTGACATGAAGTTTCGCGCCACGCTTGAGCGAGAGTCTGATGAAAGCCTTCGCGCACTCCTGCAAGCCGTCGATCCGATTCGAGCGAGCGAACTACACCTTCACGATCGTCGTCGCACGATACGCGCGCTTGAAGTGCATCATCTCACGGGCAAACCGATGAGTTCCATGGCGACGCAGTGGGATGTTGCGTCGCCGCGCATGATGCGCGATCGCACTCGACTCGTGATTCTCGACTGGCCGGTTGAACTGATCAATCGCCGAATCAATGCGCGAGTGAAGTCGATGCTTGAAGCGGGTTTCCTTCGCGAGGTCGAGTCACTTCATGCGCAGGGGCAACTTGGGCGACAGGCTGCCGAGGCGGTTGGATATCGAGAGCTGGGCGCAGTGCTCTCTGGGGAGTTGCGTCTCGACGCCGCATTCGAATCGATCAAGATTCGAACGCGCCAGTACGCGAAGCAGCAGCGAGTATGGCTCCGCCGGTTCGCGTCCATTGAGGGCGTGTTGAGGATTGACGCAAATGTCACGGACCCTTCCGCTTGGGCTGACCTCGTGCTCGCGCAGTGGCCAGATCTGACGACCACCGCGTGAGGGGCTTCCCAAGGACACGCTCGTCCTATAAGTAGCCGTACTCAGGGAGCGGCTTGACTTTCAGTACCGATTGCTCTTCTTCTTCCGCCGCCGCGCGAACCACCGATAGAGGTTGCGCCTCCTCCCAGACGCCACTTCTAAGGACAGCAGACCGTTCATGGCTAAGACCCCCGCAAAGAAGCCCTCCGCGAAGACCTCAAAGAAGAGCGCCACCGAGAAGGTGAAGGCGAAGTCCGCTCCGACTGACGCGGTGTCCCCCGCGGCAAGCGACGCGGGTAGCGCGCCTGCAGCGACGAAGCCTCGCGGTGCAAAGCGCTCTTCCATGAGTGGAACGGGGCCGACTTTGGTCATCGTCGAGAGCCCCGCGAAAGCAAAGACGATCGAGAAGTACTTAGGCACTGGCTTCGAAGTCATTGCGAGCAAGGGACACATTCGTGATCTCCCGGAACGCGCGTCAGCGAAGGCCAAGGCTGAGGCCGCGCTCGAAGAGGACGCAGATGGTTCGCCGATTGCCCCTGCCCCCAAGCCCAAAGCAAAGCGAGGCGCGAAGAAGGATCCGAAGTCGAAAACACCTCGCACGGATGATGTGCCTGGTGTTGACCTCGAGTCGTTCGAAGAAACCTACGACATCAGTACCGATCGAAAGACGCTTGTCAAAGAACTGCGAAGCAAAGCGCGCAACGCGAAGGAAGTTTGGTTCGCAACCGATCTTGATCGTGAAGGCGAAGCAATTTCGTGGCACCTCGCGGAGGTCCTCGAAATCGATCCGACGCAGGCCAAGCGCGTCGTGTTCAACGCGATCACGAAGGCTGAGATTCAGCGCGCGTTTGAGCATCCGCATCCGATCGATCTCAATAAGGTCAATGCGCAGCGTGCACGACGGATTCTCGATCGCATCGTTGGATACAAACTCTCACCGATTCTTTGGCGCATCGGCCAAGGCGCACGCAGCGCGGGACGAGTGCAGAGTGTTGCGGTTCGACTCGTCGTGGAGCGAGAGCGAGAGATCCGAAATCACCGACCGTCGGAAGAGTGGAACATTGTGCTCCGTCTGACGCCGGAACTTCAGAAGGTTGCGGAGCGCGCTGTCGGATTCGGCCAATTGCTGGCGCGCAAGAACGATCGCGCGAAGGGGCCAAGTCAACTCGAATTGGCCGCGTGGCTGCGCGAAAACACTGCATTTGAAGCCAAACTCATCGAGGTGGACGGAAAGGCGTTTGATGTCAAGGCGAGCGCCGACGAATCACGCGATCTGCTCCCGCTCGCGCAGAGTGCGGCGGAAGCCGCGGGCCTCGTGGATCTCAAGGTTGCGACGCAATCGATGGAACGCGGGGTCGGTCGTGCAGGCAAGTCTTCGACGATCACAGGCACACTTCCACTGGGCGTGCTCTACACCGTCGAGAGCACCGAAACTGCAGAGCGATCGCAGCGACCTCGCGGGCCGCTCATCACGAGTTCGCTCCAGATGGCGGCGTCGAGCGAACTTGGGTACGCGTCGGATCGCACGATGCGCATCGCGCAGCAGTTGTATGAAGGCGTCGACATTCCTGGTGAGGGACGAGTCGGTCTCATCACCTACATGCGAACCGACTCCACACATCTCTCCGGCGAGGCACTTGGATCGGTTCGTCGCTACATCGAGCAGCACTTCCCTGCTGCGTATCTGCCAGAGAAACCAAACTTCTTTGGGAGTTCCAACAAGCAGGCGCAAGAGGCACACGAAGCGATTCGTCCAACCGATCCATTCCGCGAACCCAAGCGATTGCGAGACGCATTGTCGGCCGAACAGCAAGATCTGTACGCGCTCATTTGGCGTCGTTTCGTTGCGTGCCAAATGCAAGCTGCTCGCTATGACCAAACCACCGTTCGACTTCGTCGCAGCGATCTCAAGACTGGCGCAGTCGTACAAGCGTCCGGTCGGGTTGAGACCTTTGATGGATGGACTCGATTGGTCAAGGAGGACGACTCCGACGCAGAAGGTTCGCGACTCCCGAAACTTGAAAAGGGCTTGAAAACAGGCGCATTCTCGGCGTCGTGCGTGCAGAAGTTCTCGCCGCCACCGAACCGATACACCGAGGCGAGCCTTGTCAAAGAACTTGAGGCACGGGGCATCGGCCGTCCGTCGACCTACGCCTCGATCATGAAGACGATTGAGCAACGGGGATATGTGTCGATCCGAGGTCGTTCGCTCTCCGCAACGATGCTTGGTGAGTTCACCACCGATCTCTTGACTCGAATCCTCACGAAAGTGATCGAGGTTGACTACACCAAGGAGATGGAACTCGAACTCGACAAGATTGAAGAGGGACAACTCGGTCGTGTTCCTATGCTGAAAGCGTTCTGGGAAGAGTTTGCCTCGGAACTCCATGAAGGCTCGACGAAACCGCAGCCCGAGTGGCCTGCGTCAGACTTCGCGTGTCCCAAGTGTGGACGCCGACTTCGCAAAGTGTTCGGCGGAGGTCGTTACTTCCTCTCCTGCCCTGGGTATCACGACAAGGCGAAGCCGTGCGACGCGGCTATCCGGCTCGACGACGATTGGCAACCGGTTGCGCCAGAAGAAGTGAATCTGCTCTGTCCGGCAGACGGAAAGCCCATGGTGCTTCGCTCCGGCCGGTTCGGCAAGTTCATCGCCGCGTCCACCTACCCGGATGTGAAGTTCATTCTGAACCTCGACAAGAAGGGCGGAATCCGACTTCCATCCGCCCCACCGCTGCTCACGGATGTTGAATGCCCGAAGTGCAAGAAACCCTGCAATCTTCGCAGCGGCAAGCGAGGGCCGTGGCTTGGATGTTCTGGCTTTCCAAAGTGCCGTGGACGCGGAGACTTGAAGAAACTCGATCCTGCGCACCTCAAGCGACTCCTTGAGGCGCTCGAGAAACACGAGGCTGGTCAGACGAAGATTTCGCTTGTGCAGAAGGACGGGACTCCCGTGCCAGAGGGGACGCCGATCAGAGACCTTATGATTCCCGGCTCTGCACTGTCACTGACGGTGCATCCAGACTCGCTCGCGTAACGGAATCTGTACTGGCGCAACATGGACTCGACTCTGCACTCTCCCACGGACAATCGCAGCGAGACCCTCAAACGAGCTGGGAAAGGCGACGCCGTGGAAGGCATCGAAAATGCAGTCGCTGCGCTCGGTGTTGCATGTGTCACGCGTGCGCGCGACGCGGCAACATTCCTCGAACAATCCACGCGTGATGCGGAGACGGAGCGAGTTCGCCATCAGCGGGCGACGGCTGCTGCGGTGCAAGGTCGCACGGACGGGGCGAGTCAGGCGATGGCGAGTGCCGCGAGTGCTGCGGAGCGCGCTGAAGAACGGTACGCAGCGCGAAGCGGTCGCTTGAATGAGGAGTATCCGAAGGCGAAGAACGCGATTCACGAGGAAGCGGAGACACTCACCGCGAGTACCAAGGATCATCTCGACGGGGCTCTGCTGTTGGCTGAGCAGGTCTACGAGATCGCGGAGCACGAAGCGACGAAGTGCGTGAAAGACCTGCGAGACGGTCTGTCGGCCACGATCTCGACGCTGCAAGCGCTTCGAACCGAATCGCATGAATTCGTTCGCGCGTGCCGACTCCCAATTCCGCACGAAGACGATCCGACGCCAGCCGAAATCGCGCATGCCATTGAGCACCCGCAGTCTGCGGTCACGCTCCGACTCAGTGCTGCACAGCAACACATCCAGTCGCTCCGTGAGACGAAAACCGCACGTTTGATTTCGGGCCGCGCCCCCATCGTCGTCCCGGCCCTCTTCATCGCTCTCGGTTTGTTCGCCGGCGGCGCAGCGAAAGAGTTTTCGAGAGAAGGTTGGCAGTCAAGCATGATGCTTGGCGGGGGAAGCGCGTTTTTCCTCTGCCTTGTCGCATTTCTTGTGCTTCGCTCGCGGAGCGCGCGCGCCCTCCGCTCGGTTTGGGCGCCCTTAGGCGCCGACTTCATCATTGCGTTCGCGGCCGCTGATAAGGCCGTCGCTGATGCAACCGCCGAGCGCACGCAAAAGCTGCAAGAGGCAAAGTTGATCCAAGCAAATGAGGAGCGAGAGGCGCGCGAGAAGTACTTGCCACGCATGCTTGAGATCGAAGCGCGGAAGATTGAGAAACTGAGCGCACTCGAGGCGCAAGTCAGTCAGAAGCGAGCCTCGATCGAGGCGGAGCGCGCGCACGCACTTGAAGAGGCGCGGGAGCAGCGTGTGCGCGACCTTGAAGCGAACAAGATTGCTTCGGATGCCGCAGACGTTCTCGAGCGCGAGACCGGGGCAGAGCGTGCAGCGCATCTTGTCGAGGCGCGGGAGTCCACCACCGCGTCCATTCGCGATGCATGGAAGTGTGAAGCGAAGCGGACCATGGATTTGCTTGATGCAGCGGTGAGTACCGACGAAGGTGCGTCACCGTCGTGGGAGCGATTCGACTTTGCAGCCGCGGAGTTTGCGACGCAGACTGGCCCGTGGTTCCGGTTTGGACGCCTGCGTCTTGACGCACAGTTGCTCCAGGGTGGCGTGCCAACGAGCGGGGAGTTCGCGCTTGATCGCACCGCCCCTGCCGCCTGGACGCTTCCCGCCGCGCTCTCGATTCCGTCACACGGCAATGTGCTTTTCACGGCAGCACCCGATGTTCGTGCCGAGGCACTGGGTGCGGTGCAATCGCTCATCACGCGCATCCTGCTCAGCGTGCCTCCAAGCAAGGCGCGATTCACCTTTGTCGATCCAGTCGCGCTCGGTGAGAGCTTCGCCCTCTTTATGCACCTCGCAGACGAGTTTGAACCGCTTGTGGGCGAGCGCATTTGGACCGAGCCACGCGCGATCGAGCAACGCCTCGCCGATCTCGCGGAGCACATGGAGACGGTGATTCAAAAGTACCTTAGGAACGAGTACGAATCGATTGATGCGTACAACCGCACCGCGGGCGAGATTGCTGAGCCGTATAGGTTCCTCGTTGTGGCGGACTTCCCTCACGCGTTTAGCGATCAGGCTGCGAAGCGACTCGCGAGCATCCTTCGCTCTGGTCTTCGATGTGGTGTGCAGACGATTCTTATCCGCGATCCGCGGGAGCCACTTCCAGAGGGCATCAAAGAGGAAGATCTCGCACAGGCTTGTCAGATCGTGAAGCACTCTGCGAAGGCGGCGCCGGTCGGTTGGTCTGTTGATGTGGGCGCGCTCTCGCAGCTTCCCTTGACACTTGATGTGCCCGCGCAGGATGCCAAGATGATTCCGCTGCTCGGTCGACTTGGAGCTGCCGCGCGATCCCAATCACGCGTCGAGGTTCCGTTCGACACGATTGCGCCGAAATCCCCAGCGTTTTGGAGTCTTTCGAGTGCGCAGAGCTTGCGGATTCCACTCGGAAGAACGGGCGCGACGCGAATTCAACAACTTGTGCTTGGCGAGGGTACAAGTCAGCACGCGCTGGTTGCGGGCAAGACAGGGTCGGGCAAGAGCTCGTTGATGCACACCGTCGTCACGGGCATTGCGACTTGGTACTCGCCCGATGAAGTGGAAGTCTGGCTCGTCGATTTCAAGAAGGGCGTTGAGTTCAAGACCTATGCGGAACACCATCTTCCCCATGCGCGCGCCGTTGCCATCGAGAGCGACCGTGAGTTTGGGCTGAGTGTGCTTGAGGGTCTTGACGCGGAACTCACGCGGCGCGGTGAGTTGTTTCGAGAAGCGAGCGTGCAAGACATCGCGAGCTATCGCAAAGCGCGGCCGCAGGCGCGCCTCCCTCGAGTCTTGCTTCTCATTGACGAGTTCCAGGAATTCTTCCTCGAGGACGATCGCATCTCGCAGAATGCTGCACAGTTGCTTGATCGACTCGTCCGTCAAGGTCGCGCGTTCGGAATGCACGCATTGCTTGGATCGCAGACGCTCGGCGGGGCCTTCACGCTCGCTCGCGCGACGATGGGACAGATGGGTGTTCGAATCGCGTTGCAGTGCAACGAGGCTGATTCCCAGCTGATTCTGTCGGATGAAAATGTTGCGGCTCGCTTGCTTGAGCGACCAGGCGAGGCGATCTACAACGATGCGGGCGGTCGGGTGGAAGGAAACTGTCCATTCCAAGTTGCATGGCTTCCGGATGCGGTGCGTGATCGTTGGCTCGACGAGGTACAGCGTCAATCCGGGACGAAGTACGACGCGCTGCCACGCATCGTGTTTGAAGGCGACGCGAAACCATCGGCGCAGTTGCATCCGCACTTCACGGGTGCGCAACCGGATCCACGCGGTGCGATGCGATTGTGGCTCGGAGAAGCCGTTGCGATCAAGCCGCCGACTTGCGTGCGCCTCCAGCGCTCGAGTGGCGCGAATCTCGCGGTGCTCGCCTCGCGAGACGATCAGGCACTCACGACAAGTTCAAGCGTGTTGCTTTCGCTCGCCAAAGAGGTGCCCGGCGCGCGAGTGCTCTTGCTTGATGGGACGCCCGCGGATGCGCCCGAAGCAGGCACGCTCGAGCGCATTGCGCGCGCGAGTGGACTCGCGGTGGAAGTCTTGCCCTATCGCGAGATTGATGAAGCGCTCTTGGCTCTCGCGAAAGAGGTGCAAGCGCGTGGCGACAGTTCGAAGGCACCGCCGATCTTCCTCCACATTCATCTATTGCAACGGTTTCGTCCCCTTCGCCGCGCGGAAGACGACTTCAGCTTCTCCGCGTCCGACGGACCGCCGACGCCAGACAAGTTGCTGCTTGGGATTGTGCGCGAAGGACCGAGCGCGGGTGTGCACACGATCGTCGTCACCGACAACCTCGCATCTTTCTCTCGCTCGTTCGACCGTAATGGTCAGCGCGAGTTTGACTGGAAGGCGATGTATCAACTGAGCGCGACGGATTCGAGCGCGCTCATCGACTCCCCTGCTGCGAGTCGATTGGGTGCGAATCGCGGCATTCTGCATAGCGAGGAACTCGGCGTGACCGAGAAGTTCCGCCCCTACGCGATCTGGCAACCTTCCTAGTTCATCCGTCTGTCAATTCGTCGACCGCTGCGAAGACTTCGCGAAGCCGCTTGAGGCTTGTGCCTTTGCTCGTGACGAGGCGCGGCGCAAAGATCTGCGCTTCGTAGAGTCTGAGCAAGCGCTGGGCGCTCTCGAACGTTGCGCTCGGCGATCCAGCGGTTTTCCACGCCTCAAGTTGTGCGCGGAAGGGTTGAACTTCTTGTTCTCGCGCGATGTCTTGCTGTGGGCTTCCGTCGCGAAGTCGCTCCACTCTGGCTGCGAGTACGGCGAGCTCCGCTTGAAGTTCAAGAAAGCTCGATGACGATCCTTCGCTCAGTGCGCTCGTCACATGCATCGCATCAAACCGGCCTCGAATGGCGAGTTTCGATGCGAGCATGGAGGCTGGATGATCCGACGCTATCCATGCACTGATTGCCGCCGCATCGCGGACGAATCGCGCGATCGGATCCCACGCGGCAGTTGTGGCGGCATGGAGCGCGCGCTGAAATTCGTCGCGCAGCGGCGCGAACGCCGTCGCGCTTCGCGGGAAGGGTTCAGTACTCGCCCGCTGCGCGAGCCAAAGCGAAGCGATGCGAGACATCGCTGCACTTTCCAGCGGTTCCGTCGCGCGGAGTGATCGCCAGCAGGACGCGAGCGCCTCAAACGAAGGCGCGTATTGGAGGTGATGTACGAGCGCGTCTTTCGATTCCTCGGCGAGCATCCGCGCGATGGCATCTTGATGCATCGCAAGCGCCTCGCCTTCGGTCGCTGCCACCCTGAGCATGAGGAGTCGTTTCCCCGCTCGCAGTTCACTCGACAATCCGTAGTAGCCTCGAACCTCCATGCCTGCGCGCTGATATTGCACCGCCGAAGGGATCGGTTCCGCGGGAAAACCATCGACGATCTCGCGCTCGAATTGCAGACGAGCGTCGCGCTCCTGGAGTCGAATGTTCGGCGCCAACTGGCGAACACGAGTACGGAGCGCGCTCAGGTCGCGATCTGTGTCAAGCACACTGCCATCGGCACCGAGCACAGCGAATCGCATGCACAAGTGCGGTGGGACTTTCGAAAGGTCAAAGTCCTCAGGCCGCACCTCGGATTGCGCGAGTCGTGTGAGATGCGCGGCAAGCACCACGCGAAGCGCGCCCTGTCCAAATGGAATGGACTCAAACGCCCCCGCCGCAACTTCGGCGAGTGGAAACAGCCGAACCCGCAGCGCTTTGGGCAGCGCATGCACCAGCGCGTCCATCTTCTCAAGCAACATGCCTTCAACGAGCCACTCAAACGGCGCGGCAGGGAGATGAGGGAGGGCTTCGTACGGAATGGAAACGGTGACGCCGTCCTGTGCGTCAAGCGGGTCATGTGCGTAGGTGAGCGGGAGCGTGCATCCTCCCACTTGGAGATGCGATGGAAAGAGTCGCGCGTCCGGACGGACGGCCTCGTCACGCAGTAAATCCTGCTCCTCCATGATGAGGATATTGGGCTGCGTGCGCTCTGCTTCGCGGCGCCATTGTTCGAAGGACGGCGTCGCATGCACATGTGCCGGAACGCGTGCGTCATAGAACCGATAGGCGCCCTCGTCTTCGACGAGCAGTCCTCGCCTACGACCGCGAACTTCCTCTGCCTCGAGTGTCGCGCGGAGCGCTGCGTTCTTCTCTAGAAACACGCCTTTCGTTCGAATCTCGCCCGCGACGAGGGCTTCGTGAAGAAAAATGTCACGCGCGCCGACAGGGTCGATCGGGCCCCATGGCACGCGTCGTTTCGCACAGATGACGAGTGTCCCTAAACGAACGCGTTCCCACGCCGCAACCTGTCCACTCTCACGAAGCCAGTGCGGTTCAAACGCATGCTTTGTGCACAGATTCGGAACAGCGCGTTCGATCCACTCTGGCGCAATCTTCGCGGCAATGCGCCCAAATTTTCGCGTCGTCTCGACGATCTCAGCGACGACCACCCAGTGCGGTGACTTCCGCGCGAGCACGCTCGACGGATGGAGAAAGATGGTCTGCCCGGTTGAGGTTTGGTACTCCCCCTTCTCGCCCTTGCACGCCACTTGAAGCGCGAGTCCGGTCAAGAGCGCGCGGTGGACTCTTCCGGCATCCGTCTCACTTGCGGGCTCGCCAAACTTCACTTTGAACCGCTCTGCGCAGATGTCGCGGAGTTGTGCGATGGTGTCTTGCCACTCACGCATCCGAACAAATGACAGTCGATGCTTCTCGCACCAACGCCGAAGCGCACTACTGCCGAGTGTCGCGGTCTCGCTGCGATAGATCCCCCAGAGTTTGAGGAACGAAATGAAGTCGCTCCCTTCATCTCGAAAGCGTAAGTGAGCAAGATCGGCCGCCTCACGATCATCTGCACTGCGAATGCGCGGGTCTTGGACTGCGAGAGCGGCGACGATCACCGCCACTTCCGCTTGCACAAACTCCTTCGCGCCTGCGAGCAGAATGCGTGCGAGCCGCGGATCGAGAGGGATCTCCGCCATCTGTCGACCGATGGGCGTGATCTTTCCAATCCCACCGTGCTTGTCCGGCTCCATCGCATCAAGTTCCACAAGCGTCTGACGCGCCTCACCGATGAGTCGTTGTGATGGTGGATCCACAAACGGGAATTCCTCGCAACGCCCGAGCGCGTGTGCTTCCATCTGCAACACCACGCTTGCGAGATTCGTGCGCTGAATCTCCGGAGGCGTGAACGCGCTTCGTCCCGCGAACTCCTCCTCGCTCGTCAGTCGGATCGCAATCCCTGGCTCCAAACGACCCGCGCGTCCCGCTCGCTGCCGCGCACTCGCTTGGGAGATTCGCTCGACAGGAAGCCGTTGCACTCGAGACTTGGGTGAGTACCGACTGATGCGCGCATATCCAGCATCAATCACCGCATGGATCCGCGGGACGGTGAGCGAAGTTTCCGCGACATTGGTCGTGAGCATGATGCGTCGCGCTGCTGCGGGATGAAAGATCCGCTCTTGCTCTTCGATCGACTGGCGCGCGAAGAGCATGTGGACCTCGGTGCCGTCACGCAACCGGCCCTCAAGGAAACTCGCGCACTCGCGGATGGGTCGTTCACCAGACAGAAAGACGAGGATGTCTCCAGGCGGTTTCCCCTGCTCCTTGCGCGATACATCGATCTCCTCCACCGCGCTTGCGATTGCCTCAAGGACTCTCGGATCTTCCTCGTCGAGTTCCGGTTCGGCGACTTCGTCCTTCGCAAGGCTCCGATATCGAATGTCGATTGGGTGGAGGCGACCAGATACCTCAAGCACTCGCGCGCCAAATGCAGCGAAGTGTTCGGCGAGTCGCCCGGTGTCCATCGTGGCGCTCGTCAGAATGACCTTGAGCGTTGGGCGCCGAGCGAGAATCCGCGTGAGCGCGCCGAGCAGGAAGTCGATGTTCAGACTGCGCTCATGCGCTTCGTCCACAATGATCGCGGAATAGGCGCGCAATAGCGGATCTCGGCGCATCTCGCTGAGAAGCATGCCGTCGGTCATGACCGACAGCAGTGTGTCGCGTCCGGTCTCATCACCGAATCGCACCTTGCAGCCGACGATCGCGCCAGTATCCCGTCCCACGCGCGCGCCGAGTTCTTCTGCAACGCGCCGCGCAACGCTTCGCGCGGCAAGCCGCCGGGGTTGCGTGTGCGCGATTCGCGCGGTGTCCCCAAAACCCATGCTCAACAACAACTTTGGGAGCTGCGTTGACTTTCCCGAGCCAGTTTCGCCAGCGACGATCAGAACGGAGGATGCCTCAATGGCGGCGCGGATCTCCTCCATGGACAGTGAGACGGGCAACTCGGCGGGGTAACTCACCGTGGGCCGAAGCGCAACCCGACGGGTCACCTCCGCATTCGATCGAAGGAGCAGTTGCTCGAGTTTCGACAGCTGGCGCCAGAGTTCTGCGATCGCCGACGCATCAGGCGGGATCTGCGCGAGCGCGGCGGCAAGTTTTCGCTCAAGCGAAACGAGGCTGCCCCCAAATCTCGACCGATCGGCGAGCAATGATCGATCGAGCAGCGCGTGAAGATGTTGGCATTCGGCAAGCATCGCGTCGGGACGATGGTAGAGGGAAGTGCGACCATCGCTCGCTACACTGTGCGCGTCGGGCGTTTAGCTCAGCGGTAGAGCGTCGCTTTTACACAGCGATGGTCGCAGGTTCGATCCCTGTAGCGCCCATTTTGCAGCCACAAATGCGACGCCCTTGCGCAAGGTCTCGGGGGCTACACTAATCCCCATGCCTCGAGCAGTCGTTTGTCGGGAATCCCTGCATCCTTCGAATGCTTCATGCGTTCGGCGAGGCTTGCTCGTGCTCTGCACCTTTGCGGCGCTCGGCCTCTTGGGCTGCGAGATCATCGAGAAGGTTCCCGAGAAACCGAAGAGTGAGCGCGCATCTGGAACCGGCATCACGCTCGATGTCGATCCGATCATGCGGGGCACCGTCGGCGCCGAGGCCATCATGGTGGGCATCAATCCCACTGTGGTTCGTGGGTACGGGATCGTCGTGGGCCTGAAGGGAACCGGCGGACGATTGATGCCTGCCGAAGTGCGAGCGGCGCTGCTGCAAGAGATTGCTCGCCGCGGAGTGGCTGATGCGCTGAAGGCAGAGCTCGGCATGACTCCCGAGCAGTTCCTCAACAGTGAGGACACGGCAGTGGTTGTTGTTGAAGGCGTCATTCCTCCGGGCGCGCCGAAGGGTTCTAAGTTTGACCTTCGCGTGAGTGCGTTGCCGGGAACAGATTCCACGAGCCTCGAGGGCGGTCGCCTCTACAGTTGCGACTTACACCCCGGACCGTTGCTCATCGGTAGTCGACAGGCTGCGATCATCGCATCCGCGAGCGGGAATGTCTTCATCAATCCGTTCATTGAGCCAGGCGCGACGGCGCGAGATAGCGTCAATCGGCTCGTTGGTCGCATCCTTGACGGAGGCATTGCGACCAAGGACATGCCGGTCAAACTGCGCCTCGCAAACTCGAGCACTTCACGCGCGCGAACAATTCAGAGCGCCCTGAACTCGGTGTTTCCAAGGGAACCGCACCAGGGTCGAGAGACCGCGCACGGCGAAAACGCTGACTCCATCGCGATCACGATTCCTCCGAGCTATCGCAAGCGAACCGAAGAGTTCCTGCAGCTCCTCCGACACGCTTCGCTTGATATCAGCGCACCCGAAGCCAATGCGCTTGCCGTTCGTCGTGCCCTTGTCGCGAATCCCGGTTCAAGTGCGGACGCATGCTGGCGGTTCAAAGCGATTGGCAAGCGTGCGATTCCCGTCATTCAGGACCTGTACGACTATGTCGAAGTTGCGCCAAGACTTGCCGCGCTCGAAGCGGGCGCCTACCTCGATGATCCAACGACAGCCGATTCGCTGCTCGCGATGGCGCAGACGGCGGACATGACGAATCGACTCTCGGCGATCGAGCTCCTCCGGAAGCTCGGGACGAATCCCAAAGTCGACCTTTCGCTTCGACTGCTCCTCGATGACAAAGAACCAGATGTCCGACTCGCCGCGTACGAAACGCTCGTCGCGCGGAAGGATCCGACGATTGGACGCATGTCGATCGATGGCAAGTTTGAGGTCGATCTCGTGCCGAGCTCGCAACCGATGCTGTATGTCTCGCAGTCCGGCAAGCCGAAGATCGCCGTGTTTGGCAACGGAATCAGCGTGGATCGACCGATCACCCTTCTCGCGTGGAGCGACCGGTTGATCGTCCGAGGGGACATCGACGAGGACAAACTCACGGTCGCCTATCGACCGGCTCCGGGCGCCTCGCAGGAAGTGCAGCAAGTCCGCCCGGAACTGTCCGAGTTCATTCCATTTCTCGGTCACCAAACAAGCGTCGAGAAGCCGTTTCCCGGACTCGGGTTGACCTACGGCGAGACGGTGGGAGCACTGCACTTGTTGTGGCGGCAAGGCTTCCTGAAGAGTGATTTCAAGGCGGAACAGGACCGCGTTTTGGCGGCGATTTTGCGAAATCAGCGTGAAGATGAGCGGCTCGATCGGCTCGAACTTGAGCCTGAGGTCATTGAGCCCGCCCGCGCGGCGGACGGTACGGCGCTTGACGGAAGTTCGAGCGATCTCGCGGCCATTCCTTCTCCCGCAGAATCGCCAGAACCAGTTGCATCGCCGCTCGTGCCGCGCGATACTGTCCCTCGCTGATTTCTACTCCGGCGCGGTGTCGCGAGCCGAGATCAGTGAAGTTGTTCTTGTATGGATCTCGCGGAGCGATGATCCGTGGAACTACTCTTGTGAGCATTTCCACAACCACGACAGGAGGTCGTGAACTCGATGCGTCTTGCAAAGTTGACAGTCAGTGGCTTTAAGAGCTTTGCTGACGAAACCGAGTTCCGGTTCGACGCCCCCATTACCGGCATTGTCGGTCCAAACGGTTGCGGCAAGTCGAATGTCGTCGATGCGATCAAATGGGTCCTTGGCGAACGCAGCGCGAAGAGTTTGCGCGGCGGCGCGATGCTCGATGTGATCTTCGCGGGCAGCGCGTCACGCAAGGCTGCCGGGATGGCGAGTGTCACGCTTACCTTCGAAAATCCAGTGCTCTCGCAGCCGATCGAGCGCGCTCCGTCGGAACTCAGTGCGGTCACGCTCGTTGAGCCAGACGCTGAGGGCGAACTTGGTGAAGACGGTGCAACTGAGAGCGTCGTGGACCGTGATCGCGTGAAGCATCGTGGCTTGGCGATAGATAGCGAGATCGTTGAAGTGACCCGTCGACTCGCCGCGGATGGCAAGAGCGACTACATCATCAACGGACGGAAGGCGCGTCTCAAAGACATTCGCGATCTGTTTCTTGATACGGGCATCGGCAACGACGCATATTCGATCATCGAACAGGGCAAAGTCGAAGCGATGCTGGTCGCGAGCCCAGCGGAGCGGCGGTCCATCCTTGAAGAAGCTGCTGGCGTTGCACGGTTCCGAGTGCGCAAGGTCGAAGCGACCCGCAAACTTGACTCCGCAGAACGCAATCTCGTGCAACTCCGAGAGCAACTTGCATCCACTGAACGCCGACTCCGCATCGTGCGAGGTCAGGCGGAGAAGGCGAAGCGATTCCAAGAGTTCGATACGCGTCGCCAAGTACTTCGACGGGCATTGTCGCTTGAGCAGTACCACGAACTTGTTGAGCGGCTCAAAGGCCTGACGAGTGAACTGGGCAAGATCGAAGAAGAACGGCATGCACTGACGAGTGCGCTCGGCATTGCCGAGGGAAATCGGCAGGATGCAGAGATCGCGCGCAGCGATGTTCAGCAGTCCATGCACGCACTTGAACAGCGCCGACTCGAACTTGTCGCGACGAGCGCGCAGGCTCGGCAACGCAGTGATTTCGCTCGGCGCACGCTGAGTGACTCGCGGACGGCGCTTGAAGAAGAGCGTGCGCGGCTTGCGACGACGGCGTCGGAGAACGAGAAACTCCGAGAAGCGTTCGCGACCGCTGAACTGCAACTCGCACAGTCGACGGAGGCGGCGAAATCAGCCGACGCCGAGACGCACACCTCGGGTGAACGAAGGCGCGCGGCAGAACAGGCCGCCCTCCTCGCCGATCAGGCGCATGTCCGTGCGAACGAGGCTGCGCTTCGACTCGATCGTGAGCGCGGACAGTTCTCGACGCGACTCGCAGGCATTGAGGCTCGTGAACGATCGTTGCACGAGGAGTTCCTGCGCCTCGAAGCGAGGCTTGATCCCTTCGCGCAGGAACTCGACAGTTCGCGCGCACAGCGACTGCAGTTTGTCGTTCGTGGAACAGTCGCACAGGATGAGATCGCTCGCGCGACGGGTGAACTTGAACAACGCACGAGTGTGGCATCGAGCCTGAGCGTTTCGCACGCGGGGAAACTTCGTGAGCTCGCACAGTTACGGGATGAACGCACCGCGGTTGAGTCCCGTCGTCGTGTGCTCGACGAGATGTTGAAAGCGCACGAGGGACTTGGAAGCGCCGTTCGTGTCGCACTCGCTGATCGCACTCGCTTTGGAGCCGTCGTTGGCGTCCTTTCCGATCTTGTGGAAGCCAGCCGCGCTGACGCGGAGATCGTGGAAGCGGCGCTCGGCGACTATCTTGAACTCTTGGTTGTGGCTGATGAATCTGCGCTCGCCTCTTGCGTGGAGAGCGCGCGTTCAGTTAAGGGCAAATTGGCATTCATCGCCAATCGCACGAAGGCTTCGCAGTCCGCATTGCGCGCGACGACTCTTGGCAGCAAGGTCGGCGCGGTCTCAGGTGCGACTCCCCTGCTGCATTTTCTTCAGGTGCAACCAGGGGCGCGAGAACTTGTGGAGCGACTCTGCGCCCACGCCTTTGTTGTCGACGATGCCGCACAAGCCCTTGCTTGCTCTCAGCAGGCGGCACTACGCGGATGTCGTTTCGTCACACGGACCGGCTTGGTCATCGACGAAAACGGCCGCTGCATCGCGAACGCCGCTGCTCGATCTGAGGGAGCCGTTGGCGTGCTTGCTCGTCGCGCAGAACTGACAGAACTCGTGGCACGCGGTGACGCGCTCGCGCTGACCTTGGCTGCGCATGAAGAAGAAGCCATCCGTCTCGAGATCGAATCAAAGCAGGCCCAGGACGAAGCGAAGGCGCTGACGCACCGATTGCAGGAGGCTCGCCGCGCGTTGCTTGAAACGCAGCATGCGACGGAGCGCCTCGACGGCATGATTCGGCGCATCGAACGCGATCGCGAGTCTGCTTCTAATGATTGCAATCTGTTGCTTGACCGACTTCGCGCAGGTGGCGAGGAACGAGCAGAAGTGCTCGATCGTTTGGAAAGCCTTGCCGCTGGCGTCGTCGAAGCAAGCGGGCACGCGCGAGAGCTCCGAACCCAGGGCGAGGAATCGAAGCGAGTGGCGCTCGAAGCGGCGGAGGCATTTTCGCAGGCGCGCGTTCGCCAAACGGAAGCAGCGGGAAATCTCGAAGCGGCCCGACGCGAGCGCCGGCATCTTGAGTCCACCAAGTCTGAACTTGAACGACAGGTCACCGTCCTTCAGGACGGCATCAATCGGCGCCTCAGCGCCATCGAGCGCGCCGAGGCGCAAGCAGAAGAGGCGCAGGCCGAGATCGAGCGGACGGATGTCGTGCTCGTCGAAGTCGCAAGCGAGTTCGCAACGGCGTCGAGTTCGCTTGAGGCTGCTTCGAGCGCAGTTGCAGAGGCGGCTCGGCTGCTTGAAGGAGCGCGAACGGAAGCGAGCCGCGTTGAGCGGAACGCGCATGCGATCGAACTCTCTCGACGCGAGCTTGAGGTTCGCAGGGAGACATTGGAAGAGTCGACGCTCATGGAAACGCTCGTCGATCTGCCAATGCTCTACATCGATTACGCAATCGAGCGCGCGCAACCAGCGTTTGTTTCCATCGATCGTGATGAGGCGACGAAGGAAGTTGAAGTCTTGCGCGAAGAGATTCGCCGACTCGGCAATGTGAACCTCGACGCCCTCGAAGAGTTGACCCAGCTTGAAGTGAAGAATGAAGAACTCGCGACGCAGCTGACCGACATCGACAGTGCCCGAACCCTCCTGCTCGCGTTGATCGAGGAACTCGATCTGGCGAGTCGGTCGAGATTCCAGTCGACGTTCGAAACCGTGCGCGAGCACTTCGCCGGACAGAACGGCATGTTCCGTCGCCTGTTTGGTGGTGGATCTGCAGACCTCTACCTCGTTCCGCTTGAGAACGGGGAGACGGACTGGCTCGAGAGTGGCATCGAGATTCGCGCGAAGCCCCCAGGCAAGGAACCACGCCTCATCAGCCAGCTCAGCGGTGGCGAGAAGACCATGACCGCGGTTGCGCTGTTGATGTCGATCTTCCAGTCGAAGCCCAGCCCCTTCTGCATCCTCGACGAAGTCGATGCCGCGCTCGACGAAGCCAATGTCGAACGCTTCTGCAAGTCGCTTGAGCCGTTCCTTGATCGCAGTCACTTCATCGTGATCACCCACCACAAGCGAACCATGCAGGCGTGTCATCAGTTGTACGGCATCACGATGCCACAACGGGGCGTCAGTCGCCGCGTGAGCGTTCGCTTCGATGAGGTCTCTGCCGACGGTCGTCTGTCCAAGGCGGCGGCTGAACGAGCCGAACAGGAGCCGCAGGTCGATGCCTCCCAAGGCTCCGGAAATGCGCGAGTGGAACTTGAGGTCGCCCCGTTCACCATGGATGCCTCTGCAGTGCCAGTGCCTTCCCCGCGCAAAGCCTCAGACGCACTTGCCAATGCCTGGAATGAGAACTGAACTCGACCCACCGCTGAGGAAGTGATGCCATAAAAAACCCCGGCCTCGCATGCCGGATGGGCGTGACGAGACCGGGTTGGATGTGGCAATCGTGTTGTGCGTTGGTTCGTTTTGGGGCTATTTTGGGGCTTAGTTCGTCGAGCACTTCTCGAAGAAGAGGATCTTGGGTTGGTCGCTTGGCGCGTTGCACTCGCTCCGGTCAACCACCATCACATAGCGGCTGTCATCGATCACATGCTCTGCTTTGGTCGCATCCCACTTGCGGGTCACCGGGTCTTGCTTCACCTGTCGCACCTTGAGATACACGGTGAACACATCGCTTCGCGTGGAGACGAGATTGGAGATCGCCTTGTACGCAAGGGTTGCGTCCTCTGCATCGCCAAGCGGTTCATCCCAGCGAACGGGAAGATTCAGAAGCAAGGGGAAGCTCGCTTGCAGCGTGTCGAGCGGTGCGAAGCGTGCTTTCGGCGCCGCGCGATCGATCGAGAATCGATATCCAGGAACTTGGTTGATCGCAAGGTTGAGGAACTCGCCCGGATCGATGCTATTGCTGTTCGGGTCGTAGGTGAGGTCGTAAGGATCAAGGGCGAAGAACTGCGAGCTGTAGCTTTGGCGAATACTGAGGTCGCCCATCGCAACAGTGGGATCAGTCAACGTAGTTCGACGCATGAGCAGCAACTCGGAGGGTGAAGCAAACCCCTTCTCTGCGCGCATGCCTGGGTAGAAACGATTCGCGCCTGGCACCATCGCCACTGGGCCACCTGCGACGGTGTCGACCTCATACTGCGTCAAGCCACGATCGGAGTAGCTTGGCATTTCCGCCGCAGCCATCGTCGAAGGACGGATGACATCGGTAATGAAAGGGTTGCCCGCGTTGTCGGTCGAAACCGTGCCCTCGCGGTACTTGATCATCGCATCAGGGATTCGGTTGTAGACCCACGGGAGCGTTGGATTTGTGAGGTCGTACTTCGGCAGCCGCGTCATCATCGGCAGCGTGCGGAGCACTTCAATCGGCGCCGTGTTGATGTTGATCAGTCCGGGAGTCTTCGTGCCCAAGAAGTCACTTCCAAGCGCAAAGCGGCGACGCTCAAGCCATGCGTCGTCGACAGCGTCTCGATCATTGTCGCCATCGCGATCGAGTGTGCCTCGACCGAACCCGTCGCAAACGAGCGCATCGAGCCAACTTATACCCATCGGCAGCGCTGGCTGGCCAGCGACGAAGGAAAGGTCGTTCTCCGCAGGTGCGTTGGGTGGAGTTGGTGGGTAGTACCAGCGCGCGCCGAGCACGGGTGTGCCCGGGTCGTAGGTGACGAGGTTTCCAGCAATATCAAAGACGCTGTTCTCACCAGGCGCACGCGCGTGCAACCGATTCACAAACGGTCCCGACCCCGCTGGGAAATCGCTCGCCGGGTCCGCATTCAGCATGATCTCGGAGAAGGTCGCAACGCAAGTTGGTGAAGCGCCAGGATTCTCGTAGACATGTCCCCACAAGAAGACATCAAGAACCTCGCCAACCTGTTCGAAGTCGTCGTCCTTCTGTGTCAACTGCAGCGCGTTGCGAAGTGACGCATACTTGTGCGCGCCTGGAGTGCTTGTGTTGTCAAGCCAACGCAGCCAATCCTGGCTACTTGCGCCCTTGTTGCCCAACACAACATCGTAGTTCGCGCCATTGAAACTAATGCGTGAATGGCCAATGCCTGCAGCGCTGTAATCAATCACTGCTCCAAGGCTTTCAGCGTTGCGTAGGTATGGGAGTGCACCCGAACCATCGGCGTACACCGCATCGAAAACCGCATTGGGTTGCGGGTTCGAGCAATCTTCCTCCGCGGTCACGGTCTGCATCGAGAAGAAAGTCGGCTTTGCTCTGAGGTTCCGACCGAAAATATCAACGAAGGTCGTACGAGGCCAGAGACTCCGCTTTGGACCGCTCCCGGAGCCTGCATTGCTATCCGGATCATCACCCGCAATCAGCGACATCGCATCGCCGACAAACTCCTCATCGCCGCCGTCGATGATTCCATCCCACGGGCGACCGACGACTCCGCCGTTCGCGGAGACCGAACCAGAGCGGATTGGTTGTGTGTGGGTAGAGAAGACATAGCGAGGATTGATCTCCCAACTGTCGACATCGCGCGAGCAGATCGAGGTTGCGTTCGCTGTTGACGCCAGTGACGCCCATTGCCCCGTCGAAGGGTCGCGAACCCAACTCTGTGGATCCCACATCCATGGGCGAGCGCAGCGTGCGTAGGTCATGAAGAGATCATTCGAGCCCAATCGAATGCCGTCGACTTCCTTTTCGCCCTGGCGACACTTGTACTTCTTTGCCGGTGGCTGCAGCCGAGCATCATTGAAGAGCCGACGCACTTCAGTCCGGAAGCTCTCTTCGTCGCCTGATACATCGTTCTCGAGGCGGTCAACGACCATGCGCACGACACCACCAGGCGTCGCAACGCGACGGAGGAGCACGACAGGTTCTGTCGTGTTCGATTGATAGGTTGCCGCAATCGGGTCGTTCTGCTTGCAGTACCACGAGCCGGTGGCGTTGAACACGAGTGTGCGATCCTGCGCGTCGAAGGGGTCGGTTGCGCCGGTGGGATGACTGTCGTAGAGACCGATGTACTCACGCACATTGAAGGTCCCGTTCGCGTCACCGTCGCCGTCAACATCGGTAGAGGCATACTCGATGTCGAGGAAGTCCAACATCTTGGTGGAGATCATTAACTCCGTTTCCGCACTCGCTGGATTCGCTGGAGGCGTCGACGCTTCCGTGGTATCGGAGTAGATGTAATCCGGCACGGCGTAGACGATCGCGGTGGCAGGTCCGGCGCTCGTCGCCGGTGGCAGCACAGGAACAAAGCCATACTGCCCCGTCGCGAAACTGTAAGAGCGACCGTAGAACTGAAGTTCGAAGTCAAAGAGCGGAAGTGGCGTGTCGTACGGGTTCGCGATTTGCACCGCGATGACGGCCGCCGGCTTGGATGTGTCGTCCACGAAAGTCTCGCCACCACCGTCCGCGACTGTCGTAGGTAACTTAAGTTGCGGGCTCGAGATTGCCTCGACTGGTCCGCACATCGCGAACTCGGCGTTCCAATCTGCAGGATAAATCTTGCTCTTGGGGTACACGACACCAATGAACACTTCCATGATGAAGGGCTGCTTCTCCATGCCGTTGTAGAACCGACCAGGTGTGTTGGGGTCGAACACCACATGATCGAGGCTTGGCTTGAACTGGCTCTCCGGATTGCCGCCGGCTGGAGTTGCGACCATCGGAGGGTCGTACCACACCGTGACTGCGGAGCCAGGTGCCTTCACCGGCTGATCACTTGCCGCATGCAGGTTCGCCGTGTAACTCGCGATCATGGAGAGCGTCTTGAGGTACTGCTCGTCAGGATCGGTGGCCGTGGGATCCATGGAATCGAGATAACTTCGCCAGTGATCCGTGGTTCCATCTCCGTCGCGGTCGCCGTAGAACGAAACTGATCGCTCGAGCAGTCGCGCGATGTCGTTGCGCCACTGCTGCTCACGCGCCTCGCGAACACCTGTCCCCACCGCGGTTCCATCCTCGAGCGCGAACATCGGTCGGCGAAGATCAACCTTCAACTTCTGTCGCGCATACTCCGCGCGATTCTCTGCATCGAATTGTGGGTACAGCGGATCAGCTGTGTTGGTGATCGCGGGATTACGCGGGTGGAGATAGTTCCGCGTTGCGTTGTAGAACGGGGTTGGCCAGAGCCACGCTGGCAGTTGATCGTTGCGCGCGCCGTTGATCGTCGTGATGCGGTGACGCATGTCGACAAGGAGTTCGCGCTGGCTCAGTGGTTCAAGCTCGCGATTCGCCTCTTCGCGTTGCACAGTCGAGCGGAGCATTTGGAAGCGATTCGCGTTACCCGCTAGCACGGTTGGGCTAAAGAGGCTGAATGCTTGCTCAAGTCGTGTGTTTGTGTACGGCTGATTCAAGCCATTCGCCATGCGAAGTTCGACTTCGTCGGCCATTGAGAATGGCCGCAATCCGAGCGTGGACGCAAGCGCACCGTTGGGATCAATGCCGGCAAGTTTGAACCAAGCAAGCCGCTCTGATGCGAGTTCGAATCGACCAACTTCTTGGGGAAGAAGCAGCGCGACATCAGGATCGATCAGCGGGTATCCGAGTTGCACAGCGAGAGCCTGCTGCGCCACATTGAGATCTTTCACGCCCAGTGTCTTGAGCACGCTGAAATCGTTCACGCCCGCAGCGACCGTGGCGATATCGCCGTAGAGGTCTGCAGATCCCGACTCAAGTCCGTTCGGGCCGCGCCCCATGTGCATCGATGCATTGACCGAAGTCCCATTTCCAATCTTGAAGAGTTGCGCGCCCTGCCCGCTCCACAACGATGGGAAGTAATCAGGAAAGTATGGACTCGTCGCGGGGTCGGAGTAATCGTTCGAGGTATTGATCGGAGTGTCGAGAAGCCCCGCTCTGTTTTGCAAGTCGTTCTTGCTCCACACCATCGCAAGATCCGCCGGTGTCTGACCGGTCGTGCCGCCCGCTGGAACCACGATGCCTGCGGCATTGGTGGTTGTCTCGAAGAATCCACCCTTGGTCGCGACATTCACATTGAGCATCGACGAGTTGTCGATGATCGAAACACCCACGAGTGTTCGCACCCCGCGATCAACGGGCGCAGGTGCAAGGAACCAGAAGCTGTCGGTGTAGCCATCGCCATCAGCATCAGCGAAGGTCCTCGTGACCATCTGCCGCGCGGTGTTGGGTTGATACTCGTCACTCACGGGTCCGAGCGCCGCGAGTTGGAAAAAGTTCGGCAACGCGGATGGAAGTCGATAGTTCTGGCCGTACCAGTTCGCTTGGCTCGGCGGCGCAAACCATTGATCGCGGCGCGCTGGGAAGTTGGTGACGATGTCAGCGGCGGTCGCAAAGCCTGCGGGCACCACATTCCCAAGCCACTGCTCGTACGGAACGGCAACGCCGAACGACTTGGTGAGGTCTGCCTGATTCAGGTTGATCAGCGTGGTCCCTTCGATATCCGAAATGTCCCGAACCGCTCGCCACGCGTTGTTCGCACTCGGAAGCCATGTGAGGTGTGTCCAGTGCGAGAACCCATCAGGTACACCGTCACCCGTGAAGTCTGTGCGTTGCGGCTCCGTCGAACGAAGCCAACGAGTGTCGCCTGTTCCTGGGTTGCCGTATGGGTTGGAGTCGCCCATCGGCGCCCCCATCATCGTGAGCAACTGACCCGTTGGCGCGCCAGGGCCCCGAGGCCAAGCGCTGTTCGGCGAGACGAAATCATCCGGCCAATTGGTCCACGGCTTCACATCAAAGGCGGTTGTGTTCGTCGGAAAATCCGGGGATGCGTCGTTGTTCCAATCGCGATCAGTTTCGTATCGCGTCGCGAAGGAAGGAGTCGCAAGCCGCGGCCAAGACGCGCTCCCGACCGCGGTTGGCGGCGTCGTGCTGTTATCAAACTGCCCGAACGCATCCGTTGGATCGACCGGCTTCGGGAAGAGGCTCGCTGCGATCTCCTTGGCCACATCGCGCGCGAGGCTATCTGCGCGACCATCGCGAGCGCTCGCCGCTTGCTGCGCGGTCGCGATCTGTCGACCCGATCGTGCGCGTGTGACGAACGCCGTTCCAACAATCACGAGCAGAACCAAGATCGACATTACGAACACGATGGTGTTCGCGCGACGACTTGAGGCTGGTGTGGCGTGCACTGCATGCATGGTTGGCTCCGAGAAAAAATCGCGGCTCTTGAAACGCGTCATGGCCGTGGTAACTCAACAATGAACTGGAAAACACGCCCGCCTTCGAGCCTCGCATTGGGGTCATTCAGCGTCATCGTGATACGCACCGCACTTGGCCATGGAGTGAATGGACCGTTGCCGGTCGACGCAGGCGCCATCACGCTAGGGTCTGTCGAGTTGTAGCCAAACGCGGCGGCATATACGGTCGCCGCTTGGCATGGCGTCGGCGCCCAAACTGGTTTGAGGTGCAGTTCGCAACTCGCGGGCTCGAGGTTCAGAAATCCCTCAGCGGAACAGACGAGATTGATCGATGGCGCAGTACCGTCGGTGGGGAAAGCGGCATTGTCGACGACGAGCGGCGCATCGATCGTGCCGAACGCCTCGCCATTCTGATTGCCCACGAAATTCGCGTGATTCGAGACAGGTCGCACATTGTTCGCGCCTGGCGCATAGGTTGGACACGGTTGATCGAACATGCCAAACCATGGAGTTTGGGTTCGCCCTGCGACGACCATGCCCAATCCGGATCCGCTTCGCCCAATGCCTTCGCTCCATGTCCAATCGACGCGGAAAGAGCTGCAGTTCGCACTCAGGATCGAACTCGCAAGCATGCTGTCCGCTCGGCCCATGCTCGGCGGAACCTTTTCGGCGCGCGGGTAACGCAGGAATGGTTGGTCCTCTGCGCCGCTCCCGATGAATGGATCTGGAAAGCCCACGCACTGCAACATCCGCGTGCGCTGGCAATCAACCCAAGGGTTTGCGCTCGACCCGAGCAAGAACGGAAGGGCGCCATTCCCGGTGATCTGCCGCTTGATATCACCAAGCGACATCGTGCAAACATCGACGCGCGAACTCAGCCATGTCGGGTCGTAGTTGGAACCACTGGGGTTCGGGTTGCCTGAAACAAACCACGGATCAACCCACGGGCGCTGCTTCTCCGTTGAGAGGACACTCGTTGCGTTCTTGTAGTTGGCGGCGTAGACGAGGTCTGGGTTGGATGGTCCCGCTCCATCTTTGGCAAGCACAAGCGCTTGGCGTAGAAGCGGCCAGTTTTCCTTGGGCGTGTTGGGCTGGCCCTTGGAGCCTTGGGTTGTTCCCGCGGTCCAGTTGTGAGCGTCAATCGTCGAGTTGCCGGACCCCGCCGTCGAAGCCCAGGGCGTCAGCGCGCTTCCATCACACAGGTTGCTATTGAAGCCATCCGTGTCTTGATCCGCACCAAGATTTGGCGCGGTGATGCCATGACCGTAGTACACGCGCGCGACACCGCTTTCGGCAAGCCAAGTTGAAGCGACTTGGTTGGTCGCACTCGATTCACGCGAGCCCATGAACTGCTGTGAAGTTGTGCTGCGCTGCGTGAAGAACACAAGTTGATCCGCTCGCGTACCCCCACCACTCACGCACTGCACGACGAAGAATCCATCGCGCGAAATGTTGGCGAAGTCTGCACGAATCTGTGACTCAATCGCTGCGGCGGTCTGCAAGAGACTCGAGGTCGCTTCACCGGTGCCCGCGACTTTCGACGCACTCGAAAAGATGCGCGCCGTTGCAATCAACACCACGACGAGGACTGCGATCGCAACCAAAAGCTCAGTCAGCGTAAACGCCTGCGCGCCTCGCGGTTGCTCTGCGTATGTTGCACGCATCACAGTTCCTCCACGGTCAGGTAGACCGGAACGAGTTGGTTTCCATTCGCGTCTCGCCCAGGAAGGAACCAGATGCCGCCGATGCAGCGCGTGGGCCAAAAACCTGTTGGAAGCGCCGTGACATTCGGTTGAACGCCGTTCACTGGGGCATCGATCGATTTCGCAATCGGTCGACTCAACTTCACTCGGCCGTCATAAGTTGTCTTACGCCCGACGAGAACTTTGTGAATCTCCGCGTTGTTGTCGATCCAGAGCTGCCCTGGGCTCTGCCAATCGTCGAAGGTCTTCGTGATGTCGAGCGGCGCAAATCCCGTGGCACCGCCTTGCGTGTTCGGAATCTCGTCCGCTGGGACGGTCGGCGTCGCCTGCGAATCAGGCCATGTCTGATTCGCAGATCCCGCAGGCGCTGCGTAGAACATCGGCAATGGCGGGGTGAACGGCGTCAGGATTGTGTTCGGAGGAGATGCACTGTTGATCTCGCAGGGCGCAACCGAGTACGCGCGGGTCTCCCCGCCGGGCGCTTGGACGCGATACACGAACACGCAGACTTGCACCTTTCCGCCGTATCGGCGGAACATGCACTCCCAGACATACTGCGGTCGTTGCGCGAGCAAGCCATTGGGCCCCAACTCTGAACCTTGCGGCCAGTATCGCTCGCGCTGCGTGATGATCACATCGGGTTCGATGAGTCGTTGCGCAAGCACATTTGTGCCCGCGGATGCAGGGCCGTTCGCAAGGACTTTTCCATACAGCGGGTACTTGTTGGTGTTGTACGGAATGCCCCAAAGCACGCGCTGCGCGAGAGGCCATCCAAGGAAGAGCTCTGAAGCGCGCGAGTTGAAGGTGTAGGTCGGCAGGCCGATCTGCATGCGAGTGACTTCGCTTGAAAAGATGTCGATCGCACCTTCATCAAACGGAGTGTTCGGATCGTCAAACAAGAATCCTGGTCGCATCCATGGCCAATCGCCTTCGACGGTTCGAATGGCCGCAGCGCCAATCGGTTGAATCTGAAGTGGGGTCTGTGTCGGGTTGAAGTCTTGGAAACCGCCGAAGTCCGACTGGTTCAAACGAGCGCGAAGTAGACCGAGCGCGTTCTTGGCAACGACGGGGCCAAGAATGTCGTCCGTCGATTGCCGTTGCATCACGATTCCGGCCGGAAACAGCGCGGAAATCGAGATGATGCCGATCCCAAGGATGAAGATCGCGAGCAGCATCTCCACTAAGGAGAACGCGCGCGCAGCGAAGCCTCTCGAACCACGTGTGCTTTGTGGAATCATCGTCCGCGCACCTCCGGTACGCCGCTATAACGGTTGAACTGGATGCGATCAGAGAACACCGAGATGTACCCGCCCGGACCGGTGAGTTCGTTCAGAATGCCCGAGTAGTTACTCGAGTCATCCCAGACGACTGATTTGCGTTCACGCGCAGCTCGATCATCAAACACCGCAAGAAACGGAACGAAGACGAGATTGCACTCGTCATCAACATGGTCCTGCAACCAGTAGAGTTCGTAATTGCCCGAGTTGCAGGATCCCAGTGTCACATCTTGAGGATCTGCCGGCGGCGTGATCGAATCGCCGTTGCGATTCCAATCGACATAGCACTTGTGGTCACCCGCCGAAGCGTTCGGTGGCCGCGTGAGGAACGATCCATCGGCACCAAAGAACACGCCAAACTGACGCGAGAATCTTGGCGTTTCCTGACAACCGTTCATGATCAACGGCATCTCGCCTTGCGTCACCCAGGCGAAGTCGCTCGCGTTGCCGGCGCCGACCGCTGCATCGCCCTCGTAGAGTGGACCGGCGACTTTGATGCCCTCGGTCAGTTGCACGGACTGCACATCCGTCACGGGAACGAATCGTTCGGCGACATTGGGTCCGGCGCTTGATGGAGAACCGAACTGCACGAGATCTCCCGTGGAACGCACAACAACGCACTCGGTTCGTTGCGGCAGATGCGGCTTTGTCGCATCCCAATACGCGCGGAACACAACCGCTGTTGGAAGATTGTCACGAATCGCCGCTGCGCGGGCGTTCGCCAAGATGCTTGTCACCGCGTTGGTTGCCGTCGCCACTCGCGCGCCTGCACTCAGTTTGCGCGAGGAAGTGACAGTCACGACCGCGAGAATTCCGATGATCGCGATGACGACCATCAGCTCCACGAGCGTGAACGCATTCGCGCGCGCGCTGTGTCGAGAGGTCAGTGGAGTGAGGGTGCGTTGCATGTTCGTTCCAATCAACGGGAACTCCCGCGGGGGAACTCAATCACGGTGCGTAACTAAAGATGTTGTCGTCGTCTCGAATCGTCGAGATCGTCTGGCCAGGAAGTGGTTTCAAGAAGCGTCCATTCGGTCCCGCGCTCACGAAGAGCACCTTGCGATCACGGCAGACGGCGTCCATCCCAGCACTTGCGCCGTTGTTGGGCTTCTCGCCAGGCGTGCGCACCGTGCCGTCCGCATCTGGGCCGCCCCAAAGTGTTTGATCGGCGGGAACCCATTCGCGACCTGGGAAGATCGCGACGATCGGATTGCCCCAAGCATCGACGACTTCTTTGAGTTCGTAGAAGGTCGGCGCGTTGAGACCTGGAGTCTGCATGCGTCGATACATGTCCGCAGGAAGTTGCAGGAGCATGGCTTGCGTCGTGCTCTGCTTCGACATGAGGTCGATCAGTTGCGCGGTGCGACGGAATGGTTCTGTGCGCGGATGCGGAAGATCTCCCGGAGGAGTCGAGATCGATGAGTACGGCTTGGGGAGTGAGGCCCACGCGTATGTCGTTGGTGGCGGCGGCGCAGGAGGCGTTGCCGGAGCTTGCTGGGTATCCCAGAACTCACCCGCCGGCGGAACCCCTGTCCCCGTTGCCGTTGAAAAACTAGTGACGCGACGATCGAGCGCGCGTTCATACTCCTCCACTGCCGCTTGCAGAGTGGTGAGCGCAGCTTCGGTCTTTCGCTGCTCTCCCGCGCGAGCAACAGCACTCGAGACTGCGAGCACAAGGCTCGCGACGATGACAATGATGCCAATCACGACGAGCAGCTCGAGCAGTGTGAACGACCGTTGCGCTCGAGATGCATGAGACTGATTGAACTTGAAGTTCGCGCCCGTCATCGCCCTGTCTCCACGAGATTGTCTTGATTGAAGAGATCCGTATCCGCGCGCACGGTCGCGTTGAATCGCTTGTCTGGTCCGGCGCTGAAGAGCGCGAAGGTTGCGCCGACCAGCGAAGCACTTGTGGACGCATCACCAACTGCATCTGCCAAGCCGGTCGCCGTTTCCGTCGTGCCAAACTGCCATGGCCGCAAGACGATCACATCACCGAGATTCAACTGCAGATTAGGCGACTTGAGATCGGTGCCCAAGTACGGGCGACGGTAGAAGGTGATGGGCTGACCCCAGTAATCGACAATGACTTTGGGAAGCGTGTCGAAGTTCGGCGCGCCTTGATCTTGCATCACAAGAATCGGACTGCCATCGGTGTTGTAGCCAGCGAGGCCTGCAAGTGACGATTCATCCTTGAGGTCGAGGTACGGGCCGAAGACTCGACCCTCAAGCACCGCTGTGTTCCCTGCGGAAGTCGGATTCGACGAGACGCGAAGAGGATTCCGGTATCGGTAGTAACCGCGCGCGCTCGCTGGAAGGGTTGTCAGCCATGGATTGTCAATTGATCCCCAACACCCATCGCTCGTTGGACTGCGGAAACCGAGCGCAGGCAGTTCGCGCGAACCTGGCGAATTCGACGCTGGTACACCGACGCCTCCGTAGCCGTCTTCGAGACGATTCCCGTATCCCAAGAGATACTCCGCGAGTGTGGTGTACGACTTGTAGGTTTGCGATGCGGTCGCTGGAGGAAGAAGCACATCGCGCCCCTGTCCGTTGGCGAACGAGTCTCGCAGACCGAGGACGGGAGGAACGAATCCGTGATCGCCTCGAAATGCTTCGATGCCCTCCGACACACTACTCATCAGAAAACTCGTACTCGCGATCTGTGCGCGACGCGCCCCAACACCGATCACAGTGCTCAAGACGCCGAGAAGCACCACGATGATGCCAATGGTCACCAGGAGCTCGGTGAGCGTGAACGCATGCAAGCGGCGTGCGGCGCGGATGTGTCGAGCGATTTGCGGCACCAGTGGAGTTTCCTTTCGATCGTTGGGGGAACGAATGGGTTACTTCTTTGGACTCGACACCGACTCGATCATCGACACGAGTGGGAGGAAGAGCGCGAGAACGATCATGAGCACGATGCCGCCAAGGACAACGACCATGAACGGTTCAAGCAAGCTCAACAGACTCGCGACGGCGACATCGACTTCTTCGTCGTAGTTGTCGGCGACCTTCATGAGCATGAGGTCGAGGTCACCGGTTTCTTCGCCGACATCGATCATGTTCACGACGATGGCGTCAACCACCTTTGACTCACGCAGCGGCGTCGCGAAAGACTCGCCCTCGCGAATCGAGTCGTGCACCTTCGTCAACGCCTTCTCAAACACATAGTTCCCTGAGGTGTCGCGTGTGATGAGCACCGCCTCAAGGATGGGAACGCCTGCGCCAATCAAGGTGCCAAGCGTGCGAGTGAAGCGCGCGACAGCGGTCTTGCGCACGAGCGTGCCAATCACGGGGATCCGAATGATGATGTGATCTGTTGCGGCACGCCCAAACTCCGTCTTCCGAATGAGCTTGAAGAACAGGAAGATCAGCACCGGCGAAAGCGCAATCCACACTGCGCCAGGAATCGACTGATCCTTTGTCGCAGTGCCTGCGACCCACTTGCTTGCATCGATGAGGAAGACCGTGAGGCCGGGAAGTTCCACATCGAAGTCCTCGAAGATCTCTTGGAACTTCGGAATGACGAAGTACATGATGCCAGTCACGATGGCGACAGCGATCAAGATGACGACGGTCGGATAGATGAGCGCACCCGTGATGCGTCGCTTCAGTCGCTGTCCCTTTTCCATGAACTCGGCGAGTCGCTGAAGAATCGTGTCGAGCACACCGCCGACTTCGCCTGCGGCAACCATCTTGCAGTAGAGGCGATTGAACGCGCGCGGAAACTTCTGCATCGCTTCGGAGAGACTTTCGCCACTCTCCACTGCCTCGCACACGCCTTGGAGCGTGGTCTTCAATGAGCTTGGTCGCTGCTGACTTTCAAGAATCTGGAGGGAGCGCAACAGCGGAAGACCTGCGTCTTGCAGGGTCGAAAGTTGTCGCGTGAAAAGCGTGAGCTTCTTGGTCGAAACCCCTCCGAAGGAAAGATTGAGGCTCATCCCCTTCTTCTTCTTGGCTTCGCGCTTGACGCCTGCCTTCTTGCCATCGTCACCGAAGCCGCCCTTCACTTTCTGTTCACGGACCGCGGTTGGAAAGAACCCGAGCTCGCGAATCTTCTTCGCTGCTTCGTCGGCCGAATTGGCTTCGACATTGCCCTTCTGGCTCTTTCCAGACGCGTTCATCGCTTCGTAGGTGTAGTTCGACATAGCGGGAATCCTTCACTCGAACAGGTCGCAGTCATGAGGCACGGGCTAGCGCAAGTCCTTGGTTAGTCTTCGACAATCGTCTCTCGGACCACTTCATCAAGCGTCGTCAATCCGTCATAAATGCCCAACAGTCCGCTCTCGCGTAGTGTGCGCATGCCGCGTCGCTTCGCCTCGTTGCGGAGCACGGTGGTCGACGCTTGCTTCATCACGAGTTCGCGCATCGCGTCATCCATCTGCATGATTTCGAAGATGGCCATACGCGCGCGGTAGCCCGTCTTGAGGCAGTTGTCGCAACCCTTGCCGCGGAAGAAAGTCCGACCCTCAACCATGTTGGGTCGGAGTGCAAGTTCAAGCAGTTGTTCTTCAGTCGGCACGAATGCGGTCTTGCATTTCGTGCAGATGCGGCGCACCAATCGCTGCGCGATGATCGCTTCAATCGTTGCGGTGAGAAGGAAGCTCTCGACGCCAAGATCGACGAGACGAAGAATCGTGCTTGGCGCATCGTTCGTGTGCAGCGTCGTAAACACGAGGTGGCCGGTGAGCGACGCTTGAATCGCGATTTGCGCGGTTTCAAGATCGCGAACTTCGCCGACGAGAATGATGTCCGGATCCTGACGCAAGAACGATCGCAGCAATCGTGCAAAGGTCAACTCTTGCTCAGTATTCACCTGGCACTGAATCAGACCAATGATGTCGTACTCAACCGGATCTTCCGCCGTGAGGATCTTGACTTCAGGATCATTGAGATCGTTGAGCGCGGCGTAGAGCGTTGTGGTCTTGCCCGAACCGGTTGGGCCCGTGACAACCACGATGCCATTGGGCCGCTGAATGATGCCCCGCACCTTTTCGAGTTCATCCGGACGGAAGCCAACCTTGTCGAGTGACAGCTGCACATTCGAACGGTCGAGAATACGCATCACGACCGACTCGCCGAACATGGTCGGCAGCACAGCGACGCGCAAATCGATAGGGGTTTCGCCGATTGAAAGTTCGATACGACCGTCTTGCGGGAGTCGTCGCTCCGCGATGTCGAGCTTCGACATGACCTTCACGCGGCTACACACTGCCATCGCGAGGTGCTTGGGCAACGGGTGCATCTCGTAGAGCACGCCGTCGATGCGGTAACGAACCTTGAATTCATCCTCGAACGGCTCAAAGTGCACGTCGGACGCCTTGTCGCGGATGGCGATCATGAGCGTTTGGTTCACGAGATCGACGATTTTGTTGTCACCCGCGGCTGAAACAAGATTCGCCAGATCGATCGAATCGCCACGACCAGAAAGACCCTTCAAGCCTTCGGCGCTTGCCGCCTCTGCGAACACCTTCCCGAGATCGGTCTTCTTCCCCGCGTAGTGCTTCGCGATCAGCGCTTCGATCTCGGCAGGTCGAGCGACGACCGCGTTCACTCGTCGGAATCCCAACAGCATCTTCAAGTCATCGAGCGCCGAAAAATTTTCCGGACTCTTCATCGCCACCGTAATGCTTCGAGCTTGCGCGTCAAACGCAATCGGCATCACTTGATAGGTGATCGCGGATTCTGGGCGAAGCGCTTCGAGCACATCCGAGGCAATGTTCGCGGACGAGAGATCGACGAAATCGATTCCCTTCTGTCCGGCCAGCCCCATGAGGAGGTCGTCCTCAGTGACGAGTCCGAGGTCGACCATGATTCGCCCAATGAGCTCGCCCTTCTTGGTGGTCTGCTGAAGCGCGAGTGCTTCATGCACCTGCTCACGAGTGACCTTCCCAAGCTTGATGAGGGCACGGCCAATGCGGCGGCCCTTGAGTTCCTCAATAGGTAGGTTCGGCATAACGGTTGGTCCAAGCAATCAGGCCACGGGCGAAGACGGCTGCAGAGCGATGCAGATGGAGTGTCCGTCCTATACGAGGATTCCGCTGCGTCGGGAGGCCAAGAAAACGCACAATACCATTGGACTCTTGGATTGGTGTGCATGAACAGCGCGGCCCTGATGCACTTTCCTCTCCTCGCCGCGTTGGCCCGGCAGTCGTGCTCGGCTCACGCTTCGATTGGCGGAGATCAGCCGTTATCCGCCTCCAGGAGCGATCGAAAGAACTCCGAACCTCGTCAACTTGCGTCGTGGACTTCGTCGAGTTCGGCTCGTCCAACAGTGCCGCCAGCGCGGTGAATCTTCTCGCTGAACGCGCCAGGGTCCTTGCACTTATCGACCGCTTCTTCCGCGGCAATCCACCCCTTGCTGTAGAGGTCCCACAGGTGGGAATCAAGCAACTGCATACCGAACTTCTTCCCGGTCTGGATGGCGGAGTCGATGCGGAAGGTCTTGTTCTCGCGGACGAGGTTCGAAATGGCGGGGGTCACCACCATGAACTCGTATGCCGCAACGCGCCCTGCCTTGTCGCAGCGTGCGCAGAGCTGCTGCGACAGAACGGCGATGAGCGAGGTGGAAAGCTGCACTCGCACCTGTGCCTGCTGGGTTGTCGGGAATGCGTCGATGATGCGGTTGATGGTTCCGGACGCGCTGGCGGTGTGGAGGGTTGCAAACACCAAGTGGCCGGTCTCTGCTGCACGAATCGCCGCCTCGATGGTTTCGAGGTCGCGCATTTCGCCGACGAGGATCACATCGGGATCCGAACGCAAGACGCGTCGAAGCGCCTCGGAGAAGGTCGGAACATCGCGTCCCACTTCGCGCTGATTCACCACCGACTTCTTGTGGTAGTGGTAGTACTCGATTGGATCTTCGATCGTGACAATGTGACGGTCGTACTCCTCGTTGATAAAGTTCAACATCGTCGCAAGCGTCGTTGACTTTCCCGATCCAGTTGGACCGGTCACGAGAAAGAGTCCACGCGGCCGGCGGCAAAGATCTTGCACGATCTTGGGCAGGCCGATTTCCTCAAAGGTCAGCAGGCGATTCGGAATCAATCGCAACACCATCGAGATGTCGCCGCGCTGGCGGAAGATGGACGCGCGAAAACGCGCGGCTTGACCGAACGCGAAACCGAAGTCCGTTCCACCGACTTCAGCGAGTTCCTGCTGGTTCTTTTCAGGCGTGATGGACTTCATCAACGCCGTGCAATCGTCGGAGTCGAGGACCTTGGTCGCGAGGCTCTTCAACTTGCCGTGCAAGCGAATAGTCGGCGGGCGTCCGATCGAAATGTGGAGATCGGATGCGCCGTTGCGCACGATGGTGTCGAGGAGGCGGTCAATCTGGATAGTGGACATAGCGACCTATTTTTTGAGACCTATTCGTTTGAACCTGTCTTGCAGCCTAACTCTCGATGGGAGGCGAGAACCTCTATCAGTATGGAGCCAATTCAATCATCGAGCGAACCCGACCCAACGACCTCGTTCGGATCGAAACCGTCCATCTGCGCGAAGTTTGCGACCTCCTCTGGGGTCGTGTCGCCCTTCAGAATCTTGCGCTTGCCATCAAACACGAGGCTTCGCATTCCACCACGGATCGCGGCCGTGCGAATCTTGGAGACACTTGAACGACCAAACGCCAAATCTCGGAGTTCGGCATTCATAATCATCAGTTCGAAAATGGCCTTTCGACCTCGGTAGCCAGTGCTATCGCAGTTCGCACAACCGACGGGCTTCTGAATGTTGCCGAGCGCGCGTTCTTCCTCAGAAATGCCCACCAAACGCAGGAGTTTCGCGTCTGGGGTTGGGTTCGCCGCGCGGCATTTCGGGCACAGCATGCGAACGAGTCGCTGCGCCATGACCGCTTGAATCGCGCTCGCGACAAGGAAGGGCTTCACGCCCATGTCAATGAGACGCGTAATCGCACTTGGCGCATCGTTGGTGTGGAGCGTCGAGAACACGAGGTGTCCGGTGAGCGCTGCCTGGATCGCGATATCCGCGACTTCACGATCTCGAATTTCACCCACGAGGATGATGTTGGGCGCCTGACGCAACATGGAGCGAAGAATCGCTGGGAATGTCAGGCCGATCGAGTCGCGCACCTGCACCTGGTTGATGCCCTTGAATGCGTATTCAACGGGATCTTCCGCGGTGATGATCTTCTTGTCCGGACGGTTGAGCGTGTCAAGCGCGGAGTAGAGCGTTGTCGTCTTTCCCGAACCCGTCGGGCCAGTGACGAGGAAGATCCCGTTGGGGCGACGGATGATCTTGTTGAAGATCTCAAGATTGTCCTGTTCGAATCCAAGATTCACCAGACCGATACGCGCGCTATCAGGCCGGAGAATACGAAGCACGATGCTTTCGCCGTGCACTGCTGGGCACGCGCTGACGCGGAAGTCAACGCCGCTTTCGCCGATGATCTTCTTGATGCGACCGTCTTGCGGAATGCGGCGCTCCGAAATGTTCACACCCGCAAGCAGCTTGAATCGCGCAAGCAGCGCAGACTGCAGCGACTTTGGGAAAAACTCGCGCTCAATGCAGACGCCGTCGATGCGATAGCGCAGCATCACGCCTTCTTTTCGTGGCTCGATGTGAATATCGCTCGCGCGACCGTTCACGGCTTCCACGATGATGCGGTCACACAGTCGGACGATGCGGCTCTCTTCCGCATCAACATCGATTGACTTATCGACGGAGCGATCCACGGAGCGATCGACCGACTTGTCGACGGACTTATCGAGCGAATCGCTGAGCAACTGCCCCTTGGGCTTCGACGACGACTTCTCCCCTTCCACCACCAAGCGAATCTGCTCGCGGCTCGCCACCGCCATGCGCAAGCGGTCGAGGCCGAGGCGGAACGAAATCGTCTGTTCAAACTCGACATCGAGCGGGTCGTGCACGAGGAGGGTGAGTTCGTTGCCCTTCTTTTCGAGAGGCAGCACGAGGTAGCGACGAATGATGTCCTCAGGAATCAACGAGCGCTGGACGCGATTCGCTTGCTCAGCGCGGTCGAGATTCAGGAACTCCAGCCCAAACTGCTCGGCGAGCGCGCGGGCGATATCGATTTCCGTAACGCCGTGCTGCTCCACGAGGACTTCGCCGGTGCGCTTCCCGCTTCGAGAAGCCTCTTGGACGGCCGACTGCACCTTTTCCGCAGTCGTGACGCCGAAATCGACCAGGATCTCGCCTATTTTCTTCTTGTTCTTGCGTGCCATAGGGAGAGTGTGGGAATCGTCGAACTTCGGAGTCTCTCGGTGTTCGGACGGTGCCTGCGGAGGGATGCACCCCGACGCCCAGAAACCCCCACATTGGGAGAACTGAGCCGAGCGTCGTAGTATGACTGCGTACGGTCCACGCCGCAACCGCACTTCGTCTCATATAGATGGTGTTGGGAGTCGGTCAGCCGTGTTGAGCAAGGAATTCATGTATGGCCGGTCCGACGCACAACCCTCTCCCGCATGTCCTCGTGACTGCCGGTCCAACTGAGGAGCCAATCGATGCCGTCCGGTTTATTGGGAACCGCTCAAGCGGCAAGCTCGGTTGCGCGATCGCGAATGCGTTTGCAGAACTTGGTTCCGAGACGACCCTCCTCCTTGGACCTGTTGGCATCGCTCCCGTGATCGACCCGCGTGTTCGCACCAAGCGATTCCGCACCGCGCAAGAGTTGTCTGACTTGATGCGATTCGAATGGCCGGCGCATGAACTTCTCATCATGGCGGCAGCGGTTGCAGACTTTCGACCAGTGGCGCAGCGCGAAGGGAAGTTGAAGCGCAGCGATGGCGCGATGCAACTTGAACTTCAGCCAGTGCCCGATCTCGTCGCTGGGTTGAGTGACATCACGAGAAGCGATCAGCGGCGCATCGCGTTCGCCCTTGAATCTCGCGAAGAGATGCTCGACGCCGCGAGTCGAAAACTACGGGCGAAGGGCGTCGACGCGATTGTCGCCAATCCGCTTGAAACGATGGAGTCATCAGGCATCGATGCCACGCTTCTCTGGAGTTCAGGCGAGATTGCAGCGCCGGGTTGGCTTACCAAGCAGGCATTTTCCCACTGGCTCGTGCGGCAATTGACGCAACGCTCGGTAACTACGTAGCGGAATCCGCTACGCTGCTTCCCTATGCAACTTGCAATGATTGGACTCGGGCGCATGGGCGCAAACATGGTTCGTCGATTGATCCGCGGCGGGCATCAGGTCGTCGTCTTTGATGTGAATGCGGAGTCTGTGCAGGCGCTCGCGAAAGAAGGCGCCACGCCTGCCACAAGTCTCGCGGACCTTTGCTCGAAACTCACCGGTCCACGACATGTCTGGCTCATGCTCCCTGTCGCGTTCGTGGAGCAGACGATCAAGGCGCTCACCCCACTGCTTTCCAAAGGTGATTGCATCATCGATGGCGGAAACAGTTGCTATGTCGACGATATCGCGCACGCCAAGAACCTCGCGCAATCGGGGATCTACTTCATCGATTGCGGCACGAGTGGCGGCGTTTGGGGACTAGAACGCGGTTACTGCATGATGATTGGCGGCGAGAAAGAGCCGGTCGCTCGCATGGATAGCGCGTTCCGAACACTCGCTCCCGGCATGGGCACCGTGGATCGGACGCCTGGAGCTGACAAGCTCGGTACCGCGGAACAGGGTTACCTCCACTGTGGTCCTGCGGGGGCGGGACATTTCGTGAAGATGGTGCACAACGGCATCGAGTACGGACTCATGCAAGCGTACGCAGAAGGACTCGACATCATGAAGCACGCGAACGCCGGCAAGCACACGCGTGACAATGATGCAGAGACCACCCCGCTGCGAAATCCTGAACATTACATGTACGAAATCGACCTCGCGGCCGTCACGCAGGTGTGGCGCCGAGGAAGCGTTGTCGGTTCGTGGCTCCTCGACCTCACTGCTGCTGCTCTTGCTGCCGATCCCAACCTCGATAAGTTTGGAGGCAAAGTGAGCGACTCAGGCGAAGGCCGATGGACGCTTGCGGCCGCGAACGATGAAGGTGTTCCGGCTCCCGTGCTCACCGCCGCGCTCTTCTCGAGATTCAGTTCTCGCGGCAATGCGGCGTTTGCAAACCAAGTGCTCTCCGCACAGCGCTTCGCCTTTGGTGGGCATCTTGAGAAGAAGGACTGACCGCTCTGGCATCGCGTGCGATAGTGCTGGGCTTGTGGCGAAACTGGCAGACGCAGCGGACTTAAAATCCGCAGCCCTAAAAAGCGTGTGGGTTCGATTCCCACCAAGCCCACTTTGCCGTTTTCTTCGGCGGACCTGTCTAGACTTTCCATCATGCGTCTTCTCACTCTTCTTTCAGTCCTTTGCTTCGCTGCTCGATTGGTTGCCTGTGAACCGCCGAGTGCTCCCGAGGTCGCCGTGCAGTATTCATCGACTGGCTTCAACATCACGCCACTTTCACGGAGCGCGATCGCGGACCTCGCGAAGAAACTTGATCCAGAGACCTATCGCATCACGCAGGACAGTGGTACCGAGCGCGCGTTTTGTGGAACACTCCTCGACAACAAGAAGGTCGGCGAGTACTGCTGCGTCGTCTGCGGTCTCCCGCTCTTCTCAAGTTCGCACAAGTTCAACTCCGGGACAGGCTGGCCGAGCTTCTTTCAGCCCGCCGATCCGGCGCACATCGTCACCCATGACGACAGCACGCTCGGCATGCAGCGCATCGAGATCCGATGTGCGCGTTGCACTTCACATCTTGGGCACGTGTTTGATGATGGTCCGAAACCGACCGGCCTTCGCTACTGTCTGAATGGAGCGGCGCTGAAGTTCTACGAAGCGGGCGAGGAACGCCCGAAGGAATCCACTCCATTGAAAACCGAAACCGCATACTTCGCCGGTGGCTGCTTCTGGGGCATCGAGCATTACTTCCAGAGCGCGCCGGGAGTATTGACAGCCGTGAGTGGCTACATGGGCGGCAGTACGAAGTCGCCGACCTACCAAGAGGTCTGCGAGCAGGATCATGTTTCGGCATCGAAGCGCGATGCGCAGTTCGTGCCGCAGGCGGAGGCTGTGAAGGTCGTGTTTGATCCGAGCGTGATCTCATTCTCGCGATTACTCGAAGGGTTCTTCGAGATGCATGATCCGACTGAACTGAACAAACAAGGCCCGGATACGGGAACGCAGTACCGATCAGCGGTTTTCTATGTCAACGACGCGCAGCGCGATGCAACAAACGCAGCGATCGCTGCACTCACGGCGAAGTCGGCGTTCTCCGGTCGCAAGATCGTGACTCAGGTGCAGAGCGCCGTGCCCTTCACCGCAGCTGAGGAGTACCACCAGGACTATCTCGTCAAGCACCCGGAGCGCGCGTGCCACATCGGCAAGCCATGGTGGTTGAAGAAGTCGGTCGCGACTTCTCCTTCCCCTTCGAGCGCGGCGCACTAAGGATGCGAGCCATTCAATCGCGCATGGGCCGAGTCTTGGCGGCGTGGATTGCGGTGTGCAGCATCGCGTCGCTCACCGGATGTGGTTCGAAGCGCGAGGCGCAATACTTCGTGCACGCGGCAATGGGAGTCAAGGTGGAGCTCCGAATTGATGATCCCGACCTCGAGAGGGCGCGAACGGCTGCGATTGCAGCGTTCGCGCGAATCGACGCGCTCGACGCGGCGTGGAGCGATTGGAAGATCGACTCGGAGATTTCACGCTTCAATCATGCTGCAAAGACTGGCGCAGTTGAAGTGAGTGTTGAAACCAGCGCAGCGCTCGCGATTGCGGTGGAGGTTGCGTACGCGACTGACGGGCGATTTGATCCGACGATCGGTCCACTCGTCACGCTGTGGCGGAAGTCACGAAACTCACATGTACTACCGCACGAGGCAGAACTCGCGCGCGCGCGCGCAGAGGTTGGCGTGCAACGCATTGAAGTCAACGGCGTTGGTTCGGTTTCGAAACTCGCGTCGGAGGTTGTGATCGACTTCGGCGGCATCGGCAAGGGACTGGCCGCTGCGGAACTCGTTGCGGTGCTCGCGCGCGAAGGCTGCCCGCGCTGCCTTGTGGCGGTAGCGGGCGATATCGCGGCGGGAGAAGCCCCGCACGGGAGCGGCGCTTGGCGAGTCGATATTGAGTGGAAAGATGGCCGACGCGAAGAGATCAAACTCCTTCGGCAAAGCGCGTCGACATCTGGTGACGCCGAGCAGTTCGTCGAGATCGACGGCAAGCGATACGCGCACATCATCGACCCTGCGACTGGGCTCGGTGCGCTCGACCTCGAACAAGTCACAGTGATCGGCGCACGAGTTTCAAGTGAAGAGCTCGCAACCGCGAGCATCACCGATCCACACTCGTTCATTAGTAACGGCGGTCGTGTCGATGCATATGCGACTGCGCTCACGCTCGCGCGCGGAGATTCCGTCGACTTGCCAACAGGATTCCGAGTGATTCGCGAAGGCGCAAGGAATTGAAGTTGGATCGCTGCGCGATCCGCACAGTGAAGAAGTACACTCACGGCGGTTTGGGGTGGTAGCTCAGCGGTCTAGAGCCGTCGACTCATAATCGATAAGACGCCGGTTCGAATCCGGCCCGCCCTACTTCACACGACCCACATCGATTTTGCAGCCCTGATTGTGGATGCACGGCCCAAGCGGAGTATCAGTATGCGAACCACCAAGCAGAGCAACCTTGGTCGCGGCGAATCGAGTTTCTTCGTTACGGCGAACCATGTTTGGTTTTCAGTTGGAATCGCCGTCGCGATGAATCTCGCGGGTTGCAATCAGGACTACACCGCACCGCTCGTGGGCGAGTATTACGTAGTTCGCAACAATGCCTCAACCATCTGCGTAACGGGACCTTCAGCAGAGTGGCCTTCGTTGGGAGAGACAATTGCCGGCCCCCTTGTGGTGGGGATAGATGTTGTCGGCAGTTTCATCGCAGGGAACGCGATACTGCCGCCACACACACTCCCCGATCCACCCCCAACTGCCGGCTACTTTGTCATCGACGCAATCACCAATGTCCGTTGGCTCGGCTTGTCTAAGCAAGAGTTCGACGCGCGCTGCAAGTTGCTCGGCATCGAGCCGAATCTCAAGCCGCCGAGCTACTTCAAGAAGTAAGCAATCCGCCCCGGTCGGCCGGGCGAGGTATGGTCAAATGTTCGTGGGCAGACCCACGCCTGCGACCTCGCGAACGACTGCCGCTACCGTAACGATCGGCTTCGTCTCGTTCTCCATCTCACTCTCTCCAAGCGATCCGAAACCCCACTTCCAGCGCGCTCGAGGGGCGTTCGGATATCACTGAGAGACGAAAGCCAACTCGCCTGTTTGATACCTGCTTCGTTCCCCCTACTTCTTATCCACCGCCACAGGCTGCGTGAAGCTGACGAACGCGCACGAAACTAGATTGGTACACCCATTGACCACTCACGCAGCCTTGTAGGGTCTGATCTTCGCGATGGCCTTCGTCCCGCGCGAATCGCGGGCGACCTCGAGGTCGTAACGCGCCTGAAGGTTCATCCAGAACTCGGCGGTCGTCTTGAAGTAGGCAGCCAGGCGCAGCGCCGTGTCCGCGCTGAACGCGCGCGTGCCGCGCACAAGCCGACCAATTCGATCGGCGGGCATTCCCGTGTCCTTCGCGAGGAGGTACATCGAGATTCCGAGGGGTTCGAGAAACTCATGGTTGAGTACTTCACCGGGATGAATCGGGCGGTGGCGCGTGGATTTGGTGCGGGGCATGTTGGATCTCACTTAGTGATAGTCGATGATGCGGACTTCGGAGGCGTTTCCATCGGACCAACGGAACACGATGCGCCACTGGTCATTCACCCTAATCGAGTGGAATCGCCGCAGGTCGCCCTGCAAAGCCTCCAGCCGGTTGCCCGGCGGAACCCGCAGGTCGTCGATGCAGGCAGCCGCATCGATGATCAGCAACTTCCGGAGGGCGGCGCGCTGGATCTCTTCAGAGAGGCCCTTCACGCGCTCTCGACCGAAGAGGTCTTTGGTGCGACGGTCTCCGAAGCTCGTAATCACGCCAGAGAATAGTAACGCATGGCGTGAATATGTCAAGCGTGAGGTGCCAACACGAGTCTCAATGAGTGCGGCGCGAAAGACGCCAGTGCCCGGCGTCGTCCAGTAATCCGCAACCGCACTTCCGGCGCTCCCAAGGACCGTTCGGATCTCTATGAGAGACGAACGCCAACTCTCCTGTTCGAAACCTGTTTCGCTCTCCCTACTTCAAGGGACCAACGCGAGTTGTGTTGGCCCAACCACGCTGGGGGCTTCTGTCAATCGTGTTTGCGCGTGAAGCGCGGGCCCGCCTGAGACGGCGACTCACGCATGTCGCGTCGCCCGCCATCTGTCGGTTGACGCCAACTTCGGCGCACCCGCACTCGCGCCTATGACCACAGCGGCAAGGGCAGCCAGCGCCACGCGCGCCTCGGTTCTCTTTTCAGGTTCCACTCTCGATGTGCGAGACGCTTTCCAACTCGTGCGCGATGAGACAACTGCGCGCACCACCGCTGATTGGCCAACATCGGTGGGTTCGAGAACTCAGTACGCGATCGTGTCGCGGCCTGCGATGCCGAAGGTTGTCAGGAAGTGGACGTTGGTATCGACGAGAAAGTCATCCGCTTCCCCACCTCCAACGCCCAAGGTGTAGAACGGCGTGCTGCGCTGCCACAGCCAGGCATTTGCGCGATCTTCCGTGAACATAGGCTCGCGCGGAGTCATGATCCGTACTGATCCATCGAAGAAGAGCGTGAGTGGACGAGCACGGAAGGATTGGTTCCACTGAAATGGCACGCACTCCTCTGGGATCGATTCATTGCATGGCGCTGGTGGATTCTCGATCGCCCACATCTCCATCATGCGCGTCTTGAGGCTTGGATAGACGCACTGCGACACCGTCGGCGAGCGGTAGCCTTGGCCGAGAAGCGTCGCGTTCGTTTCGGGATGCAGAAACGGAGGATTGGTTCCGGAGCCTCCGAGCCCGAAGACGCGCGGGTCATACATCGCCGCAGGCGAGTAGGTGTAGGTCGACAGCGTGATGCTTCCGCCGAGACTCT